>Ga0214472_10000383_pt1 | contig 55366 bp, 54 predicted proteins | sample RVTome_6_FD_207662 | JGI IMG/M metagenome (GOLD analysis project Ga0214472, IMG submission 207662) | Soil microbial communities from uranium-contaminated site in the Upper Colorado River Basin, Wyoming, United States - RVT140D175 | ecosystem: Environmental > Terrestrial > Soil > Contaminated >...
AACCGGTGCCTTACGCTGATAGGCGGATTCCAGCTCGGCGAACAGCGCCGCATCGGTTCCGGCATGAACCACCTCGAAATCCATTTCCAGCGCTTCCACCCGCTCGTCGTCGAAGCCGCCCCAGGTAACAGGCGCCCCGAGGTAACGGCCTTTCGGCGCGGTTTCCGGCGTGGCGAATTCCCCGGCGCAGTCGTTCAGCGCTTTCCAGTCGGGCAGACCCGGGCAGACCTCCTTCATGTAGGCGGGATACCACCACTCCTCGATGGCCTGCATACCGGTCTCGCCAAGATTCTCGACGGAGCCGGTGCCCACGGCCTCGTCCATTGCCTCGCGGCCGGTGGTTTCCCAGATCTCCATCGCGACATGCAGATCACCGGTCTTGAGACCGGCAAACTGCGCAATGTAATCGGCCTGGACGTATTCGACGTTGTAACCGCCCTTTTTCAGCACTTCACCCATGATCCTGGTGGTCAGAAGCTGACCGGTCCAGTCATGCAGCGTGAGCTTGATAGGGTCCTGGGACTCGGCCGCATTGGCGGCCGGAAGGCTTCCGCCCAGATAGACCGCAGCCGATACGGCCGCGATCAGTGACAATCCTCGTTTCATCTTTTTATGCTCCCTGTTTTCGAAGGCCCCATTGCCGCAGCTCCACTACGGCACCCGCCCGCTTCTTCGGTCACAGCCGTGACAGGAATCATCAGACGGAAACGAACTGATTTTCATCATCCACGGTTTTTCGGCAAAATCCACATATATCCGCAGATTTTGTTGACTTTTATGGTTTATGTGGGAACTTGATAATTCTATCAAGTATATTGCCACAGCAACCGGTAAGCGGAGAGTGAGAATGGATCTCGCGCAGAATAAGACACGGCGCGCGACTCAACGAGAGAACGAGATCCTCAGGGAACTCCGACGATCCGGCGGCTCCAGCAGGATTCAGCAGCTGGCAACCCGGCTGGATGTGTCGGAAGAAACCATCCGCCGTAACCTGAAAAGCCTGGCCAGTGACGGTCTGGTGCGCCGGGTTCACGGCGGTGCCCATCTGCCCGACGTCCGCAGCGAGGCCAGCTTTCAGCAGCGGGTCGACGAGAACCCGGCCGCAAAGCGCCGCATTGCCGAAAAGGTCGCGGAGATCATCGAAGACGGCGATTCCCTCTTCCTCGATATCGGCTCCACCACCTCCTATATCGCACAGGCGTTACAGCGCCGGCGCGAACTCTTTGTCGTCACCAATTCCGTCTCGGTCGCGCACACCCTGGCCGCGCGCAACGACAACCGGGTCTTCATGGCCGGCGGCGAACTCCGGGACCATGACGGCGGCGCCTTCGGTGTTGAAGCCATCGAGTTCGTCCGGCGCTTTCAGGTGGATTATGCGGTGCTCTCAGCGGCAGCGCTCAACGCGGCCAGCGGCTTCATGCTGTTCGATCTGCAGGAAGCCGAATTCTCACGCGAGATCATGGCACGGGCCAGAACCAGTATCGTCGCGGCCGACAGCTCCAAATTCGACCACCGCGCACCGATTTCGGTCGGCAAGCCAGCTCTGGTGGACATCCTGGTCACCGACAGCGAACCGCCGGAAGAACTGGGCGCGGCCCTCAAGGAATGGTCCGTCGAGGTCGTGATCGCCGACGGAGACTAAATCAGCGCCGGTTCAGATGATCGCCTGTTCCAGGAAGGGTCGCCCGGCGACGACGCGCTCGTAGCCGAGCGGCGTCAGATCGAGCGCGCGGTATTCGCCGTAGGTTATCCACTCGCTCAGCCCGCGCCCGATCGCCGGCGACTGCTGCAGGCCATGTCCGCTGAAGCCGTTGGCGAAGAGAAAGTTACCGACCTCGTTATGAGGTCCGACCACAACGTTCTGGTCGAGGACGTTGTAGGCATAGTGCCCGGCCCAGGCGCTGGTCATCTTGATCGCTTCGAACTGGGGGATCCGGTTGGCAAGCACCGGCCAGATCAGGTCCTCGAACTCGGCGTAGTTGACCTCGAAATCATCGTAGGCCACCGCCGGATCCGACGCCGGTACGGTTCCGGTAAGATAGAAAGCACCCTCGGGCCGGCAGAAGACACCACTGGGATCGATCGTCAGCGGCATGCGACCCGCAATCGGCGTATGGCAATCGAAGACGAACAGGCAGCGCTTGCGCGGCTCGACCGGGATTTTCAGCCCGGCGAATCCGGCGGTCTGTGCCGCGCGCGGACCGGATGCGTTGACGATAATTCCGCAGGAAACCGACTGTCCGCCCGCCAGCATCACTTCGCTCACCCTGTCACCGGCGCGTGAAATGCCGGTCACCTCGCTGGTGACGTACTCGACGCCGTTGGCACGGGCATGGGACCGCAGGGTCTGCATCATGCCATAACCGTCGAACCAGCCCTCGCCTTCCGGATTCCAGCTGGCCAGGGAGATACCCTCGAGATTGAAGAAGGGAAACTGCGCCCCGACCTCTTCCGGTGACAGCAGTAGCGTCGCCGCGCCGCAGCTTTTCTGCACCGCGTGGTTCTCCTGCAGAATATGTGCGCGATCAGGCGGCGACAGAAACAGATAGCCGTGTTCTTTCAGGCTCAGATCCGGCGCCTGCGGATCGCCCAGATGTTCGCGGAAGTTCCGGATAAAATCCGACGCGAACTGGGACATCTTCACGTTGATCGCGTTCGAGAACTGGTGGCGCACCGAACTGGCGGACAGCGCCGTCGAGGCGAAGCGGTATCCGGGGTCGCGCTCGACCACCAGAACCGAACCGGTGAAGTCGGAATTCTTCGACAGAAAATAAGCGGTCGAACTGCCAACCGCCGCGCCACCGATAATGACAACGTCATAGCTTTTGCGGGCGGGCTCGGATTTCAGACTGGTGAGCGTCACTGCGGCCTCATTGATTTCGATTTCTGTTTTGCCATCACGCTGCCTTGGAGAAAAATCGCTTCAGGCATTTTCGAGAGACAGGTCTGCCCCGGCTAGATGAGATCCGGTTCAGATGGAATCGCCACAAGCGATCCGTCGTGCCGGTGAATCTGATCTAACTATATGATAGTGAGCGGATTCACATAGATCGCCGAACCCACGAAGTGGTTCCAACAAAACATGATCCGATTTAGGCCCGCCCAGTGTTCTCCAGATGGCTTTGATTTGTGAAGCAGGGAGCGTTGCCCTGTCGGGACTTCGTCTGAAAGGGCATGGTCTTTTGACCTGTGTCACATTCATCCGGAAAATATCGCTGACGGTTCCTGTGCTTTACCGCGCAACGCGGTCAAACACGGCGCGAACCGCCAGCGATCTGCTTTTGCCTTATCCGGTCCTCGGATAAGGCCCTTTCTACTTCAGCTGTGTGCTCACCCAGCCGTCATTCTCACCCACGGCATACAGAACGTAGATTCCGGCGACATCGCCGTTTTCATCAAAATCCGCCTTACCCGCAGCGCCTTCATAGTTGATGTCTTTGCCTTCCGCGATCAGGCCTTTGGCCTTCTCCCATTCGCCAGGTCGGATAATCTCGCCCGGCGCACTGGCGACTTCGCGAAGCGCGGCGGAGATCTTGCTGCGATCCGCGACACCGGCTTTCTCAATGGCCAGCGCCATCAGAAAGGCCACGTCGTAACCATGGGCGGCATAAGGTGCTTTTGGATCCCCGCCAGACGCCGAGAAGGCATCGGCAAAGGCTTTGTACGACGCATCTTCGAAGTCGGACGACGACTGGGAGATCAAGATCTTGCCGCGCAGATTATCGGCACCAATCTGCTCGATCACCGATGAATCGAACATGCCATCGGCAGCGTAGAACTTATCGAACAGACCGTTTTCCAGAGAGTTGCGGATGATCGCGATCCCGCTGCTGCCGTAATAGGCAAAAAGCGCCATGCCTTCCGGTCCGCCGTTGGCCAGCGTCGAGAGCTCCGCACGATAGGAAGCCTTGTTCGGTTCATGCGCCTGATTGGCGGTGATCGTCCCCCCCATGGCTTCAAACTCTTTCGCGAAGACCGACGCAATACCCGCATTGTAATCGTCGTTGGAATAGCTGATCGCCAGCTTCCGGTCCCCGGCATCGTAAGCCAGCTTGGCGAGCGCGGCGCCCTGATAAGCGTCCGATGGCGCAACCCGGAAGACCAGGTCATTATCTTTAAGCTCGCTGATCGAGGGCGCAGTCGCTGAATCGGAAAGCGCCACAACACCGGCCGGAATGGTGATCGACTGAACCATGCCATTGGTCGCACCGGAACAGCTTGCCCCGATGACGGCAACCACCTGTTCGACGTTGACGACCTTGCCACCCGCATCCACGCCGGCCTTCGCATCGCAAGCGGAGTCAGCCAGAACCAATACCAGAGTGTCGCCCTTGAGCAACCCGCCCTGATCGTTGACTTGCTGTGCGGCAAGATTGCGGCCGGCGACGATCGGTCCGACAAGTTCGGCAATCGGTCCGGTTACACCGGCGACCGAACCAACCTTGATATCCGCGGCTCCTGCCGCTGTTGCCCCCAGCGCCAGAGCCGAGGCTGCCAGCAGAAATTTTCCCATGTAACTCATAACGACGTCACTCCTTTGCGTTTATGATTTTCTTATCGAAGCCTGAGTTTTTGACAGCCGGTATTGAGGACCCGATTGTTTTTCCTGTCAACAGAAGTCCCGCCGCGAATATCCGGCCTGTCTTGGCCACTTTCTCCGAATTATCGAACCGAGCTCTCCCCAAGTGAATCACGGCGGCGCTCGGGTTTCGGTCGCACCTCGGGGAAGATTCCCTTGGGGAACTTCTGCAGGAAAATCTGCAGGGCCAGACCGATCAGGAAGATCCGCAGATAGGCCGTCCGGATCGCAAGATCACCAGGCAGATGGCTGGTCAGGATTTCGCTTGCCGACCAGATGGTCCAGACCAGAAAAGCCCCCAGAATGGCGCCGCGATTATTGGCGCTGCCCCCCACAATCAGCATGACCCAGACCAGAAAAGTCGCCGTCATCGGATCCGTGGCATTGGGGTCGATAAACTTCAGATAATGCGCAACAAAAGCACCGGCGAGTGCCATCAGCATGCAACCGACGACAAAGCCCTCCATGCGAAATTTCTCGATGTTTTTCCCGGCGGCCATTGCCGATTTCTCGTTCTCCCGGATAGCCGTCATGACCCGGCCCCAGGGAGAACTGCGGGCGGTTTCCAACAACAGATAGATGACCAGGATCGCGGCCAGAACGAGCCCGAGAAAGGCCAGATGATTCCAGGGTTCCGGCAGGCTTTCAAAGGGCTTGGGAATCATGGAAACGCCACGTGGCCCGTTGGTCGCCCAGGTTTCGTTCTTGAAAATCAGCCGGAAGATCTCGGCAATGCCGATGGTAGCGATGGCCAGATAGTCGCTGCGCAGCTTCAGGCAGACCTTGCCGATGCTCCAGGCAATGATCCCGCTGACCACCATGGCGGCGGCGAAGCTGACCACATAAGGCAGCTCGAAACCACCCAGATGCCGCAACGACGGTGCCGTCGTCAGAAGGGCACTGACATAGGCACCGATGGCAAAGAAACCGGCGATCCCGGCGTTGAAGAGACCGGTAAAGCCCCACTGGATATTCAGTCCCAGCGAAAGGATTGCGTAGATGCCGCCCATGGTAAGCAGGGAAATGCCATAGAGGAAAAGTCCATAGAGCTGATCCATCTCAGAACACCTTCCCTTTGAACAGGCCACTGGGACGCCAGAGCAGCATCCCGATCATGATGGCGAAGGCCACGCCGGCCTTGTATCCGGGGTTCAGCAACGGTTCCATCCCGATCCAGGGGTAGGATGACAATTCCTCGGCAATGCCGATGATCAATCCGCCGGCGACGGCCCCGAACGGCCGGCCGATCCCGCCCAGTATGGCGGCGGCAAACATCGGCAACAGCATCTTGAAACCCATATTCGTATCGATGTGCGTGTCGATGGCGAGGAAGACCCCGGCCGCCGTGGCCAGGGCTCCGCCAACGATCCAGGTCATGCGGATGACTCTCTCGGTGTCGATGCCGGTCAGCCTGGCAAGTTCCGGTGAGTCCGACATGGCGCGCATCGCCTTACCGATCTTGGTTCTGCTAAGCAGATAATGAACCGCGAGCATGAGGACGATGGCCGCGGCCATAATCAACATGTGCTTGGGCGACAAGCGCAGGCTGTCGAAGAACACCATCGGCCTTTGAATGCCCGGCATCATGCCCTTGAGCTGCACGCCCCAGATAAACTGTACCATCGAGCGCACCATCAGCATCATGCCGAAGGACGCGATCACCACCATGATCGTCGGACTGCTGCGGAACGGCTTGTAGAACGCCCGGTCGATCCCGAGTACTACGATCACGGTCAGGATTGCCGCGAAGGGGAGTACCAGAAGTGGATGCAGCCCGGACACCTGGACCAGGCTGTAGGTGATATAGACACCCAGCAGCATGGTTTCGCCGTGCGCGAAGTTGGCGAAGCGCAGTATGCTGAAGGTCAGCGTGATCCCGATGGCACCGAGCGCATAGATGCTGCCCAGAACCAGACCGGGAATCAGATAGAAATTGATGAACTCCATCATGCCGCTGCCCCGCCCCCCAGGAACATCTCGGCCACTTCCGGATCTTCCAGTAGATCCCGCCCGCTGCCTTCGAACTTGTTCTTGCCGTCGACCAGAACGTAACCTCGATTGGCAATCCTGAGCGCTTGCCTGGCGTTCTGCTCAACCATCAGAATAGGCGTCCCCGTTGCATTGACGGCCTTCACGATCGCGAAGATCTCGCCGCGATATTTCGGTGAAAGTCCGGCGCTGGGCTCGTCCAGCAGCAGAATCTTCGGCTCCAGCATCATCGCCTTTGCCATCGCCACCATCTGACGCTGACCGCCGGAAAGGGTGCCCGCCGCCTGTTTGCGCTTTTCAGCCAGCGGCGGAAATATATCGTAGAGTTCCCGCAGCCGGGGCCGGAAGTCGTCTTCGCGCACGAAGGCTCCCATTTCCAGGTTCTCCTCGACCGTCAGGCTGGGAAAGATGTTGGAGGTCTGCGGCACATAGCAGACGCCGCACCGCACAACCTGATCCGGCGGCATGTTGGTGATATCTTCGCCGTTGAGCTTCACATGACCGCTGCTCAGATTCAGAAGCCCGAAAACCGCCTTCATCGCTGTCGATTTTCCGGCGCCGTTCGGGCCGATGATCACGACAATCTCGCCAGGATCCACCCTCATGGACACGCCATGCAGAATCTGAGTGTCCCCATAACCGCCAACCACCGCGTCAAGTTCAATGACCGACATTATTCTTCCTCGCCCCCGCCTAAATAGGCATCCAGGACGTCCGGATTGCGCCGGACTTCTGCCATGGTTCCCTGCGTAAGAACCGTGCCTTCGGCCAGGACGATCACCGGGTCGCACAGGCTCGCGATCAGGTCCATGTCGTGCTCGATCACGCAGAAGGTATAGTCGCGTTCTTCGCGCAACCGGCTGATCATCTCGCGAATTTTAAGCAGAAGCGTCGGGTTCACCCCGGCGCCGGGTTCGTCGAGCAGAACCAGCCTGGCGTCCGTCATCATGGTACGGCCCAGTTCGAGCAGCTTTTTCTGCCCACCCGAGAGATTGCCGGCAGGCTCGTCGCCCAGATGCGCGATCGACAGGAACTCGAGCGCATCTTCCGCCCGGTCGCGGACTTCCCGTTCCCGCCGCTTGACATGACCGCGCGATAGCCAGTTCGCGAACAGCCGTTCGCCCGGCTGGTCCGGCGGGACCACCATAAGGTTTTCCAGCACCGTCATCTTGGCGAATTCCTGGGGAATCTGAAAGGTCCGCACGATACCGCGATGGAACATCTCGTGCGTCGGCAAGCCGGCGATATCCTTGCCCTCAAAGATAATGCGCCCCGAGGTCGGGACCAGTTCACCGGCGATCATGCTGAAGGTGGTGGTTTTTCCCGCGCCGTTCGGTCCGATCAGCCCGGTGATCGTACCTTCTTCAATTTTAAAACTGCAGTTTCTGACCGCCTGCAGCCCCCCGAAAGACTTGTTTAGGTTTTCAACCGTGAGCACCTGGCTCTTTTCCTCCCCTGTCCCCCGGTCCCTGCATCCGCAAAGCCCGCTTTAGAAGGTCGTGCCTTGATATTGTTTCAGCAGCAGCCGGTCAGCATCGTAATTTAACCGCGCAGAAACGCACAGAGCCTTTTGCAGTGCTCTCTATTGCTTTTCCCCCGTTGCGCAGGTCACCTTAACCGCTAATTCAATTTTTGCCCAGACAGCGCGTCGCGTTCGATTCAATCGCAAATCGGCAGCCATTTCGTCAAGACCGGGCCGCACTTCAGCCCCGGAAAATCAGGAAAAAGCCAATGCCCGAAGAACTCAGTCCGGACAAATCTGCCGGGAAGACAGTCGATTACGCCGTGTTGGTCACCGGCTCCTCCAGCGGCATCGGCGCCGCCGTCTGCCGTCGTCTCGCACAGGGGAACACCGCGAATACCGGAATTGTCGTCCACGCGCGCCGCAATCTGGCCGGCGCGGAGTCGGTGGCGGCGGAACTTGAGGCCGCGGGTGCTCAGGCGGAAGTTGTCCTCGGCGACATCGCAAACCCGGGAGAAGCCGAGCGCCTGGTCGACGCCACGGTCAGCCGTTTTGGCCGCCTGGACGCGCTGGTCGCGAATGCGGGCTTTCCGATTGCGAAATCGCTCGACGAAGGCACGCGCGACGATCTGGATTACGCCTTTCGCGGCAACCTTTTCAGTTTCTATGAACTGGTCAGGGCATCCCGCAAGTATCTCACAGCCGCCGATCGGGGGCGCGTTGTCGCGGTGGGCAGCTTCACCGCCCATCTGTTCCGCACCGACATGCGCAGCTTCCCCATGTCGTCGGCCTCCAAAGGGGCTCTGGAAACCATGGCCCGTGGTCTCGCCGCCGAACTCGCGCCACAAAACATCACCGTCAACTGTGTGGTGCCCGGCTATATCGAGAAGGATCCCGGAACCCGGACCGCTCTCTCAAAGGACGAACTGAAGGCCGTGGCTGACCGCATTCCGCTCGGGCGGATCGGCCGTGCGGATGAGGTCGCCGCCACCATCGAATTCCTGCTTTCCCCTGGTGCGGCCTACATTACAGGGCAGGCTATTCATGTGAACGGCGGGTTGATATAACACCGGCCTCAACGCCTCCCGGATATGTGCGCATTTTTGACATAGATCAAAGACACCGGCCCTGTCGCCAGACCAGCCTTCCGCAACAAACTGCAGGAGGAAATCGAAATGTCCGATGGGGAACTCGCATATCTGGCGCTGGTGGTGGGCGTCATGGTCACCTTTGTCGTCGTTCTCGCCTGGGCATCCTGGGATGAAGGCCGAAACCGCAAGTCCCAAGGCAGATAAGCAGCGGCGCAGACTGACGTCAGAGCTGATTGGAGACCTCCACCAGATTACCGTCCGGGTCGCGGAAATAGACTGACAGCAACGGTCCGAGCGCGCCGGTTCTGGCGACCGGGCCGTCTTCGATGAGAACCTGCTGCGCTTCCAGGTGTTTCACTACTTCGGCAATCGGCCTTTGGGTGATCAGGCAGAAATCGCCGGCGCCGGGGGTTGGTGTCTTGGCTTTGGGCTCGAATTCCCTGCCCGCTTCATGGAGGTTGATCTTCTGCGTCCCGAATCCGAGTGCCTTGCGGCCGCCGGCAAACGCGATAACGTCCATCCCCAGCACCCGCTGATAAAACCGGCAGCTGTCCTCAATCGAAGCCACGGTGAGAACGAAGTGATCAAGACGCTCGATTTTCATGGCCGGTTCCTTGCGCTATATTAGATTTCAGCTCACACCAGACAGCAGGTTTCATTACTTCACCGCCAGGTGTTTCAGTTAAATTCGGCCTTCGCGGTCATGGCCAGTCCACCCTGCGGGGTCCGGGCCCAGAGTTCGGCCCTGTCGTCTTTACGGCACCCGGCAAGGGTGAAGGGCTCCAAATCGAACAGCGGACTGACTGCCCGAAATTCGAACCCGGACACCCAGCAACCCGGGTTGCGCTCCAGCGCCAGATCGAACAGCAGCGTCGCCGTGAGCGGACCGTGGAACACCAGCCCCGGATAGCCCTCGACCTCCGTGCAGTACTGCCGGTCGTAGTGAATGCGGTGACCGTTGAAGGTCAGCGCCGAATAGCGGAACAGCATAACCGGCCCCGGTTCGATGCGCCGCGCCCAGTCCTCCCCGGACGGCGCTTCCAGTGGCATCGGCACCGGCGCATCGGGCCTGGGATCTTCGCGATAGACGATATCGTGTTCTTCCCAGAAACAGAAGTCATCGCCCGCGAAAACCTCATGCCGCACCGTGACAAAACACAATGGCCCGCTCCGACCGTCCTTAAGCTGGACACCCTTTATCGTCGATCGTCTGGTCGCCGCTTCGCCGATGCGCAATGCCCGTTCAAAGCCGAGACGTCCGCCTGCCCACATACGCCGTGGCAAGGCAACCGGCGGCAGGAATCCGCCAAGTTTGGGGTGACCGTCCCGGCCCAGTTCGCTTTGCGGCACGATGATCGGAAAATAGAGCCAGTGCCAGAGCGGCGGCAGGGGATCGCCCGGCTGCAATGACGGCGCTCGATCCAGAACCGCCTGCATCGAACGGGCGGTGCGCGGCTCGATCACGTCCCGCATCTCTTCCTGCCTGCCGATCCAGCGCGCCAGGTTCTCCGGATCAAGGGTCTGCTCAACCATGTCCAGCTTCTCCTTGTGCCGCGGGCCCGAACTCGGCCCGAATAGCGTCCGTCTGCGCACCGACCTTTGGTGTCCCGGCGCCGGGCTGAAGCCCTTCGCCCGCCCACTGCACCGGCGGCGCCGGAATCTCGAGGCGTGTCCCGTCGCTGGTCGCGACGGAGCGGCGCCGGAGCGCGGCATGGGTGGAAAGCTGCTCGACCGAGTTCAGGCCGCCGAAGGCGATCCCCGCCGCCAGCAGCTTCGCCCGGAACTCCCCGGCTGTAAACCTGCCGACCACAGCGAGAATATTGCCATCCAGGGCGTCGCGGTTCGCCACCCGGGCATTGTTCGAGATAAAGCGCGGATCGGTCGCGACTTCGGGGCGTCCGAGCACCTGCTCGCAGAGGCAGACCCACTCCCGCTCGTTCTGGATCGAAATCAGAGTCTCGATCCCGTCCCCAGTGCGGTAGGCGCCATAGGGCGCGATCGAGGGATGCAGCAGGCCCTGTCGGGTCGGCGCACCGGCACCGAAGTCGGACTGAACCAAAGGCACCGTCATCAACTCGGCGGCCACATCGAAGAGTGAAACCTTCAGGGAAGCGCCACCGCCGGTCCGCGCCTTGCGATACAACGCCTCCAGCACGGCGCTGTGGGCATTCATCCCCGCAGCGATATCGCAGATCGATACACCGATCCTTCCCATCTCGCCGGGTCCGCCGGAGATACCGACCAGTCCACTCTCGGCCTGAACCAGCAGATCGTAGGCCTTCATTCCGCGCATGGCTTCGCTGTCGCCGTAACCGGAGATATCGCAGGTCACCAGACCGGGATAGTCCTTGCGCAGACGGTCCGATCCGAAACCCGCACGATCCATCGCCCCGGGCGCCAGATTTTGAATGAAGACGTCAGCTTTCGCGATCATAGCTTCCAGCAGCGCCGCGTCGCCGGGTTTCTTGAAATCGAGTACCACCGATTCCTTGCCCTGGTTGATCCAGACAAAATAGGAACTTTCGCCCTTGGCCGCAGTATCGTAGCCGCGCGCGAAATCGCCGTCGGACCGCTCGATCTTGATCACCCTGGCACCCGCCTCCGCCAGACGGGCGGTGCAGAGCGGTGCCGCGACGGCCTGCTCCATGGCAACAACCAGAACGCCTTCCAAAGCCTTCATGAAAAACTCCGAACCAAACCAGGTAGAACGCCACCCCTAGAAACTTCTGGGCAAACCGAGCACATGCTCGGCGATATAACTGAGGATCAGGTTCGTCGAGATCGGCGCGATCTGATAGAGGCGCGTCTCACGGAACTTCCGCTCGATATTGTACTCGCGACTGAAGGCGAAGCCGCCGTGAGTCTGCATGGCGGCATCCCCAGCCTTCCACGACGCCTCGGCAGCCAGCATCTTGGCCATATTCGCCTCGGCGCCACAGGGCGCGCCGCTGTCGAACAGCAACGCCGCGCGCTCGACCATCAGGGCCGCCGCCTCGGTCTGCGCATAACAGGCCGCGAGCGGGAACTGAACGCCCTGATTGGCACCGATGGGACGCCCGAAAACGACCCGGTCGCAGGCGTATGCGGTGGCCTTGTCGATGAAATAGCGGGCATCTCCGATACATTCCGAAGCGATCAGGATGCGCTCGGCGTTCATTCCGTCCAGTACGACGCGAAAACCTTTTCCTTCCTCGCCCAGAAGGTTCTCCGCCGGCACTTCGAGGTCGTCGAAAAACAGTTCACAGGAATGATGATTGATCATCGCATCGATGGGACGGACCGTCAGGCCGTTCCCCACCGCCTGCCGCAGATCGACGATGAAAGCCGAAAGCCCCTCGGTCTTTTTCCGACAGTCCTCGCGCGCTGTGGTTCGGGCCAGCAGAACCATCAGGTCGGAATGCTCAACCCGGCTGATCCAGACCTTCTGACCGTTGATCCGGTAGACGTCACCTTCGCGCCGGGCCATCGTCTTCAAGCTGGTGGTGTCGGTGCCGGTGGTGGGTTCGGTCACTCCGAAGCTCTGCAGTCGCAGTTCGCCGCTGGCGATTTTCGGCAGATAGGCCTGTTTCTGCGCGTCCGAGCCATGTTTCAGAACCGAGCCCATGACATACATCTGGGCATGGCAGGCGCCTGCATGGGCGCCGCGGAGACTGATCTCCTCCAGGATCGCGCAGGCTTCCAGCAGTCCAAGACCCGAACCGCCGTAGGTTTCCGGAATCAGCGCGGTTAGAAAGCCCGCAGAGGTCATTTCCTTCACGAATTCGGTGGGATAGCCTTTTTTGGCATCCAGCCGGCGCCAGTAATCCTCGCCGTAATTGGAACAGAGCGCGGCAACAGCGCTGCGGATTTCCGTAATCGCGCTGCGGCGCTCTTCAAGGCTGGCAAGGGTCATGCTGTGGGACTCGCTCTAACTGGGCTCGAAATCGCGCGCTCAAGCTAGCGAAAAACCTCATGTGAAAAAATTGATTTATTTTCAGAGTATTGATTAGTATTTTTCACATATGAGAAATCTTCCACCCTTCAAGGCGCTGAGCGCATTCGAAGCCACGGCTCGTCTCGGGGGGGTGCGCGCCGCCGCCGATGAGCTTTCCGTCACCCAGTCGGCAATCAGCCATCAGCTGGTCAATCTGGAAAACCATCTGCGGACGCCGCTGTTTCACCGTCAGGGCAAGCGACTGATCCTGTCCGATACCGGCCGTGATTTTCTCAACCGGATCACACCCGCTTTGAATAGTCTGGAAGAAGCGACCTTCGAGGCCTCCAACTATTCGCGGGTTGAGACCCTGACCATCTCGGCGCCGCCCAGTTTTCTCGCCATGTGGCTGCTTCCGCGCATCGGCAGGTTCACGGCGGTCCAGGACGCCGTCGATCTGCGCCTGCTCGAACGTCTGACCCTCGCACCGGAGGAGGAAAGCATCGACTGCGCAATCGAGTATCGCTTTACGCCGGAAAACGCGGCAAATTCGGTGCAGATTCTCTCCGACGAAGTCGTGCCGCTGGCTTCCCCGGATCTTATTGCGCGCCATGCCCTGACGTCACTTGAGGATCTGTCCGGTGTCCCGCTGATCGAGACGGAACGCCGCCTGATTTCCTGGCACGCCATCCTGCGCGATGCCGCGTCGCTCGATCCGCCCGGCGGCGCGTCACCCGAAACACAGCGCTTTCTCTCGGTCAGTTATTCTCTGCATGCTTTTGAAGCCGCGCGTCTCGGCATGGGGGTCGCACTCGGCAACCGTTACAACGCGCAGCGTTTTATCGACGAAGGTTCTCTGGCCGTCCCTTTCGAATTCCCCGAAGCCCTGAAACCGCGCAGCCCGAAGTACTTTCTGACCCTGCCGGACAAGAAGGCCCGCCTGGAAAAGGTGATGCGTTTCAGTGAATGGCTGCAGGCAGAAACCCGCGAAGCAACCGATGCAGACTGAAATTAAAGGCTGACGCCGCCGATGCTGGCACCACCGCAGACATAAAGCGTCTGGCCGGTGACGTAACCGTTCAGTGGATCGGCAAAAAAGAGAATGGCCCGGGCGACGTCGTCCACCGTCCCGATCCGGCGCACCGGCAGGCTGTCGGCGAGCTTTTGTTCCCGCGCGCTGCCCTTGTCGATAATGCCCCAGAAGTTGTCGGTCAGAACCGGTCCCGGTGCGACCACATTCACGGTGATGCCGTGCGGCCCAAGCTCCAGCGCCCAGGTCCGCGCCATACCGTGCAGTCCGGCCTTGGAATAGGAATAGGCGGTGCGCGTCTGCGCCCCCATCGCCGCGCGTGAGGAATTGAAGATGATCCGCCCGAAGCCCCGTTCCTTCATGGCCGGAAGAAAGGCCTTCACGAAAGTCAGGGCCGCACCGGCATGCAGTTGCGTCAGGGTCAGCAGGTCTTCAGGATCAGCATCTTCCAGAAGATTGGGCAGGATGATGCCAGCGTTGTGCACGAAGTGGCTGACCTTGTGACCTGCGGCGATTTCATCAGCCGCCTGCCGGGTTTCCAGCGGATCGGTCAGATCGGCCTTCACGACCTGAAGACGGTCGTGGGACCAGTCCGGCGCCCGGCGGGCAACCGAGACGACCTGATATCCCAGATCAAGAAAATCCTGGCACAGCCGCTCACCGATTCCGGCACTGCCGCCGGTCACCACCGCAACCTGTTCACTGTGGGTCATGCACCGGTCTCCTCAACGAGAGCCAGCACCCGCAAGGGGCTGCCCGAGCCGTGTTTGATCTTCAGGGGCGGACAGATGAGCACCGCTCCGGTCGGCGGCAGCTGGTCCAGATTGGCGAGGCACTGCAGACCGTAACGCCCGGCGCCGTGCAGCAGATAGTGCGCCGGATAGGGCGGTGAGAGGTGCGTGGCCTGCCCGGCATCAGTGCCCACAGTCTCGGTCCCGAAGCCGATGATGTTGCGCTCCTCGACCAGAAACCTGATCGCATCGGCATTGGGCCCCGGGGAATGGGCCCCGTCCTCGCGCATATTGAGGTAGGCAGCGGCGCTACGCTTGGACCAGTCGGTGCGCATCAGCACCCAGCAGCCTTCGGGGATGCGGCCGTGCTCTTCTTCCCAGGCGACCAGGAAATCCCGGGTCATCAGAAAATCTTCGTCGGCGGTGGATTCCGCGGAACAGTCGACCACGCAGACCGGGCGGACAAAGCCTTCCACCGGGATGGAATCGACACTGGCATTAGGCAGGTCCTTGCCCGAAACCCAGTGTACCGGTGCATCAAAATGGGTACCGGTGTGTTCGCTGCAGCTGAAGTTGCGCCAGTACCAGGCGGGTCCCCGTTCGTCGTAGCGCGACACCTCCTCGACCCGAAAACGGGCGCACTGGCCGAACTCGGGTGGCAGGATGATCACTGGAAAGTCGGGATCGAGCGTATGGGTCAGATCGACCGTACGAATGCTGCCGCTGGTGATGGCCGCGGCGAGGGTCGCCAGAACGCTGGTGCCGTTTGCGGTCATTTTTCAGACTCCTTCCGACTGAGTCAGTTCTCGCTCCAGAACACGCGGATCTTCCTTCCAGCGGACCAGGAAGTCTTCCGCGACGGCGCCCACCGCCAGATCCTCCAGTCCCTGGCGCAATGCGCCGACCACGGCCTTTGCGAGTCCCTCGGGCGTCACCTTGGGCGGTGGCAGTTGCTGGCGCCAGTCCTCCTCCAGCGGCCCGAAGAAGGCGTTGACCACCTTCACGCCGGAACTGTGGAATTCCCCGCGCAGGCACTGGCTGAGCGAGTAGGCCGCCGCCTGACTGGCTGAAGTGGAGCCGTAGGCCGGCCAGTTCGACAGCGCATAGACCGACAACAGATTGACCCAGGCACAGGCAGAGTTGACACCGTCGGCACCGCGAAAGCGCATGCCCGGTCCGAAGGCCTGAATCAGCCGCATCAGACCGAAATAGTTCACTTCCATCTCGTCCCGTGCGGTGACGATCCCGTCACGGTCCATCACCCCGCCGGCGCGGACATGCTCCGCCGTATTGATCAGGATATCGACCCTGCCGCCGATCTCGCCGGCCAGTTCGTCAACCGAGATCGTATCGGTGACGTCGAGCGCCATGATTTCGACGTTGGGAATCGCCGCCAGCCTGTCGGCACCGGCATAGGGCCGCCAGGTCTCGGCAATGCCGACAAAGACAACGGCGGCGCCGGCCTCTGAGACGGCGCGCGCCATCGCCTGTCCGAGCGGCGTCCGCCCGTCGGTTATCAATACCCGGCGATGCTTGGGATCACAGGTGAGTTCCCGTAGTTGCCTGTCGTCCGCCATGTTTGCCGTCTCCTGTTCCGGCAGAGCCATCAAAACACCCTGGCCCGACTTGTCCGTGCGGGCGATCATGCGCACGCGCCCGTCTTCGGCGACATCGCCGTGAATATGCGCCAGCACCGTGATTCCCGCGTCCAGCGCCACCGTGCCGCTTCGCCAGGGCGTGCGTTCGCGGAAATAGACATTGGTGCTGGTCCGTATGGTGGTTTCCGCAATCAGCAGGCCGCCCTCGGGCATGTCCTTCCAGGCCAGATCCATCGCCAGGCATTTCGGGCAGGCCTCGCGCGGCGGATAGGTTACCGCGCCGCAGTCTTCGCAGACCTGCAGAACGAAGCGGCCTTCCGCGGCGGCGGCGGTAAAGCCGAGCGCCTTGCGGCTGCGCGACGTCGGCGGCAGGGTTGGCAGAACAGTCCGCTTCTGCGGATTCTTACGTGCTGGACGTTTGATCGCTTCGGTCATGTCCCCGCCCCCGCCAGAACCGCCGCACCGGAACAGAGACCGCGATCATAGTTGATCATGCCGAAGCCGGAAACCACGGCGATCTTCGCCTGTTCGACCTGGGTTCCCAGCGCGCTACCGGTCAGCTGACGCATCGCCTCGACCATGCCCAGATATCCCCCGGATGCACCGGCCTGTCCGACGGAAAGCTGTCCGCCGGAGGTGTTATGCGGAAAGCTGCCGCTGTTGGTCAGATCGTGACTGCGCACGAACTCCGCACCCTCGCCTTTTTTACAAAACCCCAGATCCTCGAACTGCATCATCGAGATGATGGGATAGTCGTCATAGGTTTCCAGCAGATCGACGTCATCGGGTGTCACCCCGGCCATGGACCAGAGTTCCTCGCGATCCATTTCCCAGCCACCACGGATCTGGATGGGGTCATCGGGAAAAGCATTGTGCCGTTCGATTGTCGAAAGAATGCGCACGGCGGGCAGACCGAGATCCTTCGCGGTTTCCTCACTCATGACCAGAAAAGCATCGGCGCCGGCACAGGGCATAACGCAATCGAAGAGCGCAATGGGATCCGCGATCGGGCGCGCCGACATATACTGTTCAAGAGTCAGCGGCTTTTTCATCAGGGCATGGGGAAAGGAGAGAGCGTTCTCGCGCTGGGCAACGCAGATCTTTCCCAGATCCTCCCGCTTCGCGCCGTAGGTTTTCATGTAGTGATCAGTCATCAGCGCGAAGCTGGCATTGGGTCCGCCCGAGCCGTAAGGATAGGACGCATCCTGCGCAAAACGGCTGAAGCTGGAGAGCATGCGGCGAAAGGAGTCCACGTGATTCGCATCGCCCGCCACACAGGCTACGATGTCCGCGTCGCCGCACTGAACCGCACGCGCGGCGCGGCGCAGGCCGACGACACCCGAAGCCCCGCCCATCGGGATATGATCAAGCCAGCGCGGCGTGAGGCCGAGATGCTGGGTCAGGCCGACCGCCGTATCGGGAAACAGCGTGAAGGAGGAAACGCAAAAACCGTCGATATCCTTTGGCGTGATCTTTGCGCCGCGCACCAGGGACCCGAGGGCGCGGGCAATCCACCAGTGCGCCGGTTCCGGTGAAAAGCGCTCATAGGGAATGGTGATGGGAACCGCGGCAACGACCCCATCGTAAGCCTGACGAAGCGATGCGCTCCGGCCCGCCATCAGGCCGCAACCCGCTTTTTCAGGTGGCGCAGATCGAGCGTGTCTTCCTGCTCCCGCAATCTTTCCACCAGCGATTTGAGCTCGCCGCGCTGGACCTTGTTGGTGGAGGTCAGCGGCAGGCTCCCGACAAACGCGATGTAGCCGGGCGCCTTGTAGTAGGCGATCTGTTCAAGGGACCAGCGTGTGATCTCCTCGGCAATCTCGCCGGCCTTTGCCCGTTCGAAGCCTTCCACCGGAACGATGCAGACAAAGACCTCGTCGCCCCGCACGGGATCCGGTGTCGCGGCAACCGCGACCGCCGCCACCAGAGGATGACGCATCAGCACGCCCTCGACCTCGATCGCGGCAATATTCTCACCAGAGCGGCGGATCACGTTCTTCTTGCGGTCGACAAAGGCCATGGTGCCGTCGGGGTTCCGCCTGACGATATCTCCGGTATGAAACCATCCGCCACGCCAGGCCTCTGCCGTGGCTTCCGGGTCTTTCAGGTAGCGGTCGAGAAAGCCGTAGCGCGGTTTCGCGCCGGCCCGCCGCACCAGAAGCTCGCCCGGCTCGCCCGCTTTGGCTTCCGTGCCGTCTTCCAGTTCAACGCGGACGACGACTTCGTCCTGGGGGCGGCCGAAGCAGCGGGTGCCGATATGACGCGGCTCCTGCGACGCGGCCACCACAGCGCCGTTACCCGTCTCGGTCATGGCCCAGGCCTCAATCAGCGGCACACCGAAGCGCTCTTCGAAAGGACCATGCAGACGTTCCTCGACCCCGGCGCCGAAACCGAAGCGTACGGAGTGTTCGCGGTCCTGCGGCGTTTCCGGCGCGGACATCAGCATGGCGGGCATGACGCCGAGATAGTGCATGACGCTTGCCTTCGACTGCCGCACGGACTCCCACCAGCTTTTCGGATGGAAACGGTCGAGCACGGTCAGACAGCCGCCGACGGCAACCATGCCCATAGTCGAACAGGCCAGTGCGTTCATATGAAACAGCGGCAGCGGCGTGATCATCCGCTCACCGTCCAGTGTCAGTGCACAGTGGCCGCCAACGAAACGATACCAGTGGCCGCAATTGAGGAAATAGCTGTTGGCGAGAACGCAGCCCTTCGGCAAGCCGGTGGTTCCCGAAGTATAGAGCAGGGCGGCCTCGTCATCCGCACCGCCGGTCTGTTGCGTTGCCGCCTGCCTTGCAGCCGGGACCGGATCTTCAGGACCGATCACACGCAGACCGCTTGCTGCCCCGGCCTTTGTCAGATCCTCCTGCCGCGTCTCGATGACAACGGCAAGTTCCATCTCCGAATGCCCGGTCAGATATTCCAGCTCGGCGGAACGCAGGTCGGGGTTGATCGGAACGACCGAGGCACCCAGGCGGTTGAGCGCCAGCCAGTGAAGCAGAAACGCCGGCCGGTTTTCCAGCAGCAGGCCGACCCGGCAGCCTTTGCCGTAACCCGCCTGCCGGTAGGCTTCGCTTTTCGCTTCGATCTGCGCCACTGCATCCGCGTAACTCAGCTCGCCGGGTGCGATCCCGTAGATGGTGGCGGTTTCCGGCAGGACATTGAAAAACGGACGATCTGGAACGGCCTGCGCGGTCGCCGTGAAGAACGCGAAGACAGTGTCGAATGCGGCCGGGTCTTTTAGCTCAATCACCGTGTTTCTCCGGTCACACGAAGAGTTGGATGTTGCGGTGCGGGGCGTCGCTGTTGACCAGATCGACCCGTTTACGCCTGATCTTCAGCGCCCCCTCAACCACGGCCAGTGTATGTCTCGCCCAACCCGCCAGCAGAATCTGCTCATCGAAGCGGGTTTCAACATAATGAAACGGCGTGTAGGTCCGATAGAGGTTGTCTTCGTGGTTGATCTCATCGACGCTTGGCATCTGCAGCAGATGCTGGCAGCGGCTTTTCGGCTTCTGGGAAAAGGTCCGCTGCCCCTCCAGCCGCTGCACTCGGGTGCGTAGCAGAAGCATGTCCTCGTACATCAGCGACGTGGTCAGGTGTTCCTCTTCCTGTTCGAACTCCAGCGGCATCCAGTAAATACCGTCCTCGGCAAAGAGCTGCAGCCATTCGGGAAAGCGCCGTTCGTCGATCAGACGGGCCTCGGCAATCACGAAATCGATCAGGTCCTGTGCGGTTGGTGTCATGCCACGGCCCCTTCTTCCATGCTCAAGGTCATGAATTTTTCCCAGGCCCGGAACTGATTGCGCATCTGCGCTTCGGTGGTGCCGTTATAGACCGCGTTCGGGCTCTTTTCCTCCGCCGGGTCATAGAGCCGCTGCATATTGACCCACTTATTGCCGTCGCTCGCCAGGCCGGCCTGCGCGCGTTCGTACATCTCGAGATCGTCGTGACCGACGATCGAGGTGGGCGCGTTGATCAGCCGGTTATACATGGCGGTGCGCTCGAGCAGCTTGTCCGGCGCACCGACCAGCCGGAAGATCCAGGATTCTACCATCGTCTTATCGGCCGCAATCGGCTTGAACAGGCGCAGGGACTGGATCGGTCCCTTGATCATGACGTTGGGAAAGTAGACCGTGTTGTGCCGGTTCTCGTCCAGGATCGCCTTTGCCCGCGCCTCACCGTAAGCCTCTACCATCCGCTCGAAATACCCCTCGACGGCGGTGTAGTCGGAGTGGATCGAGTGATGGACACCGGTATGACCGTGACCATTGTCCCAGGTCCGGATGCCCATGTTCTCGAAAAACTCATAGGACGACATGAAGGGCAGAATGCACTCGACGGCCATCGGCTTCGGGCCGTCACCGCCTTCGGCTTCCCAGATCGCCTTCACCGTACCCGCGGAGGACTCATGCGCCACCATGGGATGACAGGTATCGGTCTGATTTTCGACCAGCATTTTCCAGTTGCAGTGATGCAGGTAGCGCAGGGGACTGCCCACCACTTCCAGCCGCCCCTGTGGCGAGCGATCGATCATGTTATCCAGGCTCGAAAGCGAACCCCCGAAGAACGCGTCAAAGCCCGACCCGGCATCGTTGATTTTGGCGAAGATGAAGCCGCGATGGTTATGAACATGAGCAAGCGGCGTCATGCCCCTGGACGCGCAGGACTCCGGCAGGCCGGTATTCTCATATCCCTTCCTGAGCGGGATCGCCAGCAGACTGCCGTCGGTCTTGAAGGACCAGGCGTGGTAGGGACAGCGAAAGAACTTGCCGGTATTGCCCTGGCGGTCAATGACGACCTGGGTGCCCTTGTGCGGACAACGATTGAACAGCACGCGGATGCTGTCGTCCGTATGGCGGACCATCAGAACCGGCTGCTTCCCGATCTCGGTTGAAAAATAGTCGCCCTTGTTCGGGATCTGGCTGTCGTGCCCGATATAAACCCAGGTATTACGAAAAAGGTGTTTCATCTCCAGCCCGAAGATCTCCGGACTGAGGTAGATGTCGCGATGCACTTCGCCGTCGCGGATAAGGCTGCGGATCGCCTCGACGTTGTTTTGGTAGATCGTCACGGCCGGTGCCTTTCCCTACAAATCCAGAACGAGTTTTGCCGAGCGCGCCCGGGAAACACAGATCTGCATGATCTTTCCCTCGGCCTTCTCGCTGTCGCTGAGAATAAGATCCCGATGATCAGGATCTCCCGAGATCACCCCGGTCTGGCAGATCCCGCAATCGCCACGCCGACAGTCGTACATCACGTCATGCCCGGCGGCTTCCAGAACCTGAATGATACTTTCGCCGACGGGCACGGTCAGGGTCTCGCCGGTCGATGCTATCTCGATCTCGAACGGCCGGTCGCCCGTTTGCGGCGCCGGCGGTGTAAACAGCTCGAAATGAATCTGCGCGTCGGACCATCCACGACCGCGCGCGCCAGCCTGAACCGCTTCAATCATGCCTTTCGGCCCGCAAACATACAGGTGCTGGCCGGGTTGCGCCGGTGACAGTACTGCTTCGATGTCGAACAGCTTATCCGCGATGTTATCATAGTGTTCGATCAACCGGCCGCCGAGCAACGCCCGAAGCGGCGCAAGAAAAGCGAGGCTATCTTCCGTCCGCCCGGAATAATGCAGAACAAACGGACGATTCTTTCTCAGCAATTCGCTGGCCATGGAGGCAATCGGCGTGATCCCGATTCCCCCCGCGATCAACACCGACGCACCTTCATCCCCTGAGAGGGGAAAATCGTTCTTCGGCGAAGACGCGATGATAATATCGCCTGGTTTAAGAGCGTGCATAAAGGATGAACCACCCTGGGAGTCGGCTTCCAGACGAACCCCAAGACGGTATTCCGGCACGGTTTTTTCAGTCTCCAGCGCCGGATCGAGATTGACGAGCGAGTATGGCCGGTCGTCCCCACCGGGAAGCCGGACACTGATATGCGCGCCCGCCGCATAGCCCGGCAGAGCGCCGCCCGACACCGCCTCCAGCCGCAGCGCCCTTACCAGCTGTGCCTCTTCGTCGACACCAAGGACTTTCAGTTCCAGTTCGGGCATTCAGGCAACCTCCGACCCGGAATCCGGCGTGGATTCCGAAAAGCTGAAGATCGTTTTCAGTGCCCCGTCCAGTGTGGTCCCTTCCGCATCCTGCAACGCGGCCTCCTGCAGCCGCCGGGCCCAGTCGGCGGCGTCTTCGCGGCCACGCACGAATTCGATCCCGGCCAGAACCTTGTCGTATTTGCTCAGGGAGCGGTCATGGGTGTCGCTGTAGCCCTTGATCAGACGGCGGCATTTCACGATCTCGACCGCAAGATCATAGTCGTGGACAACAGTGGCGGATGCATTCTCCAGCCACCGATCGATGTGAGCTGTCTCAATCTCATGGCGCAACAGCTTTCGGCGCCAGCGGCGCAGGGCGGACAGCAGATAAAGCGAAAGAAAGCCGTGCAGACTGTCGCTTCGGACGCGCTTGCTGCCTTCAAAGAACGACAACAGCCAGCGCACAAGGGCATTATCTTCAACACCCCGGCCGAGAAACGCGGGCAGCAGTCCGCAAAGCTCCTGATGCCGTGGATGCATGAACTCGGTGATGGTCACAATACTCGTCTCATCGGCCGAGATTGCGTCGCGGACACGGGAGAAGCGGCTTCCCCGCGACTTCAGATCGGCGACCCGGATAACATCCTGATAGCTCATCGCCCCCGCAAGATACTTCGCAGTGCAGGCCGTGAGTTCGTATCCCCGTTTCGCGCCGCCGGCCCGCTCGTCCAGAGCGCGGATCTCGTCGAGACGGTCCAGATACGCTTCCCCATACCTGGTATCCTGATAATCGATTACGCGATTGAGGCCGGCACGAAGAATAGCCTGCAGCGGTTCCGGAAAAGACTCCCTGGCGCGGGCGCACAGTGCTTCGTAATTTTCCCGCTCGGCTTTCCCGCCGCCTGTCAGAACAGGCAGTTCGGCCTGCTGTTCTTCCGGCAGCTCGCGGGAAACGCTGCGCAGGCAGTCATAACCGGCACCAAAGGCCCGCAGGCTTGCCGTCACGCCAACACCGCCGGATCGGATCGCGTCTTCGAAAGCTTCGCGGGGGAAGGGCAGAGATTCAGACCCGGCGATCGCACCGAACAGCGTCGCCGAAATCACACTGCCGTTAGCTTCCGCCAGAGCAGCCAGATCCGCTTTGAGCAGGCGTTTTGCCGTGGCCGCCGCGGCAATCTCGACAGCCTGCGGGTCATTGATCCCGTCTCCCGGTACCGACTTTTCCGACACGGCAAGCGAACGATGGGTGGATGCGATCAAGGTGGTGCGGTCCGGCGACACCAGACCGCGCTGTATCGCCCGTCCCGCTTCCATCCATTCGGCGGCAATGACAAGGTCAACCTCGCCCGGCGTCGGCATCAAAGCCAGAACCGGCGCGCGGTCCCCCGCCTGGATCATCTCGACATAGTAGATCGTCGCACCGGTTCGCTGGGCGACCCCAGGAACGCTGGTGGACTGAGCGATCCAACCCTGCGATTCCGCAAGAGAAACCAACCAGTTGGTTACCACTCCGCCACCCTGCCCGCCAATGGCCAGAACGGCGATACAGATGGGGCGCTGATCTGAGAGTACCGGTGTCACCGTCAGACCTCCGCGACTTTCCTGGTCGGCTCCATCAGCCGTCGCGTGCTGCGCCGACGCTGAAGCATTCCCGTGACCGTGGTACGCAGACCGGCGAAGCCACGGTCCCAAAAGCCCGGGTTATGAATCGAGTCCGCGCGGTAGAACGAAGGACAGAGGACGGCAGCATCCGCCACCTCGCCGCAGTGACCGCAGGCTACACAGGAACTGTCGACAAAGGCGACCGGGTCGTCGCGCAGGGGATCCTCGGTCTCCTTGAGAGTCAACGAAGGGCAGCCGGAAATCCGGATACAGGCGTGATCACCGGTACAGACGTCCTCGTCGACACCGAATTTCTGCTCAACCACGCGCTGCCCCTCACCCAGCGCCTTGCGCCGGATCGGGCGCTCACGGCGCTGCCTGTTGAGCATGCATTCACTGGAGGCAATCACCACCTTGGGTCCGTTTTCCGCTGTCGTGAGGGCTTCCTCGATCACGTCGCGCATGGCGGCGACATCGTAAGTATGATCGATCCGGCGCACCCACTTCACCCCGACGCCCCTGACCGCGTCCTCGATCGGGTGCCGGGTCGAGCGATGCCGGTTACCAGCGCGTGACGACAGGATATCCTGCCCGCCGGTTGCCGCCGCGTAGTAGTTGTCGACGATCAGGATCACATCGTCGCTCTTGTTGAACACGGCATTGCCGACACCGCTGACCAGTCCGTTGTGCCAGAACCCGCCGTCGCCCATGATCGAAATTGAACGCTTGCCTGTACCCACATTCAGACCAGACGCCGAAGCCGCGCCCAGACCATACCCCATGGTGCTGGCGCCGAGGTTGAAAGGTGGCAGGATCGAAAAGAGATGGCAGCCGATATCGCAGGCGATATGGCGCTCACCAACGTCCTGCTGGACCAGGGTCAGGGCTGAAAAGATGGGGCGCTCGGGACAGCCGGTGCAAAAGCCGGCGGGGCGAGGCGGTACGGCGGCGTTGAGCGCCTCGGTGACGCTTGCGGTCAGGCCGTGCAGAGGCAGAGTTTCAGACACGGTCACCGGCGGTCCCTCAACCAGCGCGAGGAAACCCCGAATGCCATCCGCCAAAGCCTTGTTGGTATATTCCCCGGCTTTGGGCAGAACGTCCTTTCCGTGCAGGGGCGTTGCTACAGCGGCGCGGCGCAGGATCGTACTGACCGCCTGCTCCAGATGGTCCGGCTGCCCTTCCTCGACCATCAGCACCGCACGCTTGCCGGCACAGAAAGCAACAACTTCGTCCTCGACCAGCGGATAGGTCACGTTAAGGACGTAGAGTGGTATCCGCGTCGTTCCGTAGATATCCGCCAGCCCCAGATTTCGCAACGCAGCGATAACACCGTTGTAGTGTCCACCCTGCAGAACGATCCCGATGTCTTCGATATCGCCATCAAAGAATTCGTTCAGCTTGCGCGATTTGATGAATTCGACCGCCGCAGGCCAGCGATGGGCGATCTTTTCCTGCTCATGGGCAAAGGACGCGGGCGGCAACACGATACGATCGGTCTGACGTCGCGGATGATTCCGCGCTTCTTCCAGGGTAAAGGCGGGACGGACATTATCGCGTGTCTTGAAGGAACCGTGGACATGACAGGCACGAATGCGCAGTTCCAGCATGACCGGCGTATTGCTGACCTCGGACAGCTCGAAACCATCCCGGACGGCCTTGACGATGGATTCCGCATTGGGGCGGGGATCCATCAGCCAGATCTGAGATTTCATGGCAAAGGCGTGCGAGCGTTCCTGCATGATCGAGGATCCTTCGCCGTAATCCTCGCCGACAATAATCAGGGCACCGCCGGTCACGCCGCCCGACGAAAGATTCGCCAGGGCATCCGATGCGACGTTGGTGCCGACGGTGGATTTCCAGGTTGCCGCTCCGCGGATAGGATAATGCATGGAGGCCGACAGCATTGCTGCCGCAGAGGCCTCGCTGGCACTCGCTTCGAAATGCACGCCAAGCTCATCCAGGATATCCTTGGCATCCGCCAGCACATCCATCAGATGCGAGATCGGCGCCCCCTGATAACCGCCGACATAACCGACACCGGATTCCAGCAGGGCCTTGGTAACCGCGAGGATGCCTTCACCGACGAAGGTTTCTCCGGCCCCCAGCTTCAGCGCCTGCACCTCCTGAACAAAAGACCGTTCAGCCAACGCACATTCCCTCCAGCTCTCCCGGAGTCTGACCGTTTCCCCTTAAACAAAGAGAACCGCAAATCAGCCTCCCGCCCCTGGAACGTCTTCGCGTTCTCAGAGAAAACAGCATTTATATTCTTTTTCATATATCCAGGTTTACAGCCATTCTGTCAACTCGAATTACATGAAAATGCAATTTTTTATGCTTGAAATGATTGATTCTGCGGCTGACTTATGATCACATTCGAGCATGACAAGCTTACGCCAGCTGAAGTTGACTGAAGATAGCACCTCCCACTTCGTGGACGACTATCTATTGTATCTCCTGGCTGCAACCAGCCACGCACTTTCCAGCACATTTCATGCACAGGTCAAGGCGCATGGCGTGAAAGTGCAGAATTGGCGCGTTCTGGCATGCCTCATTGACCGCCCGGGTCTGATGCTGACTGAACTCGCCAAATTCGTTCTGCTTGAACAGTCTCATCTTACGAAAATCATTGACCAGCTACAGACCGACAAGCTTGTCGAAAAACGCAACGACACGACGGACCGGCGCAAGATACAGATCTACATCACCGCCAAGGGGCGCAACCTTGTCGAACCGCTCATTGCCGAAGCCAAATCCCATGAACGGCAAGCAACCGACATATTGTCGGGCGAGGAAGAAAAGAGCCTCAAATCGATCCTGCACAAGCTGATCCGCGAGCATCATCAATCGGGCGACGCTTCAGCCGACGCCTGCGACAACAGCAAGCAGGACAGCGGAACAACACCGGAAACAAGGGGCTGAACAAAGGTTCTCAATAATGATTGACCGACTGGTCGGTTTTTAATAGAATTTGCCTGTCTGCCGATACGCAGCCTGGCGATACAAGGCGCCGCACAGCAGGCTCGAAGCCGAGATTCGGCAAAATAAAACACCCGCAAAAAATTGGGTTCCTACGGCTAACAATAGGGAGAAGCATCATGAAATTCTTGAAACCGGTTGCAGCCATGGCTCTCGGCGCGGCCCTTTCGGCATCCACCGCAATCACCGCCTTCGCAGCGGATACGACGCTTGTGATTTCCAGCTGGGCGCCGCCGACACACGGCATGAACGCGATCATGTGGCCCAAGTTCATCGAGATGGTCGAAAAGGCGACAGACGGACGTGTCACCGCTCAGATCAAATACAAACTTGGTTCGCCACCCGCGCAGTTCGACCTTATTCAGGACGGCGCCGCCGACGTCACCTGGATTTTCCACGGCTACAACCCCGGCCGCTTCGTCGCCACGCAGCTGATCGAGCTGCCCGGCTACAAGGGCTCGGCCGAAGCCGCGTCCGTTACCGACTGGCGTGTTCACGAGAAATTTCTCAAGGCCGCCGACGAGCACAAGGGCGTGAAACTCATCGCTCTGCATACACACGGTCCGGGACAGCTTCACAGCGCAGCCAAAGTCACTTCGCTCGACCAGATCAAGGGTATGAAACTACGGCTCGGCGGCGGCGTTTCAGGGGCTGTCGGAACGGCACTCGGCGCAACCGGCATTAACGTGCCTGCCCCCAAGGTCTATGAAACCCTGGCCTCCAACGCGGCCGACGGCGTGATGATGCCGATGGAAGGCAAGAAGGGCTTCAAGCTGACCGAAGTTGCTCAGAACAGCTATGTCATGCCCGGCGGTTTCTATCGCGGTTCCTTCGCCCTGATCATGAACCAGGACAAGTTCGATTCGCTGTCGGCAGAAGATCAGGCAGCCCTCGGCAAGGTCTTCGGCGAGCCGCTGTCACGCATGGCGGGACAGGTCTGGGATCAGATCGATGCGATCGGTATTGAAGCCACCAATTCAACGGCCGGCAACGCGCTCAACATGGCCAGCGAAGCCGACCAGAAAGCCTACCTGCAGCTCGCGAAACCGATCATCGACACCACCATTGCCGCAGTTAGCGCCAAAGGTATAGATGCCAAGGCAGCGGTCACGTTCATTGCCAGCGACATGGCCGCCAACTAGGAAGCTTTGGTCCTCTGGCAGATCCGAAGTTCGTATCACTATGAACGCAACATCCCGACAAAACGAGGGAGCGTGGGCCCGCCATACACTGGCCCATGCTCCTTCCTATCTCGCCGCAACAGCCCTCTTTGCGTTGATGATCATGACCTTCATGGACGTGGTTCTACGCAGTACAATTGACAGCCCCATTTCAGCGGCGACGGAGTTGACCCGGCTCTTCATGGCGATCGTGGTGTTCGCTTCGCTTCCGGTCATAAGCTGGCGGGGCGATCACATCATTGTCGACCTGCTTGACCCGCTTTTCTCAGCCAGGGCAGCTTTGCTGCGGGACACTCTGGTCGACTCCCTGGCCGGTCTCATGATCTTCTGGCCGGCCTACCGTGTTTTCGAATTGGCCGAGCGCGCGAAGCAGTATGGAGATATCACCGAATATCTGCACATACCGCAGTTCTATATCGCTTATTTTATCGCCTTCAGCACTTTCGTCACCGGACTGGTCCTGATTCTGCGCGCTGTTGTCCGCGTTGTCGCTCCCGGTTACCTGTCATCCGTCGAAAATCACGAAGCCCTCCGCGACGCCTGAACAAGAGACCCAAACAAGAGACCAGGATAAAGAGGCCAGATCCAGTGAAGACACTCTTATGTTAACCTCAGTATTGGGCTTTGCCGCCGTCCTGTTCCTTGTTTTTCTTCGCATGCCGATCGCTTTCGCCATGGGTCTGGTGGGTATCGTGGGCTATTCCCTCGAAACATCACCGCACGCGGCGATATCGATGGGCAGCCGCCTGATCATCGACACGTCGCAGGACTACGGACTGTCGGTCGTTCCCCTGTTCATTCTGATGGGACTCTTCGTCAACAAAGGCGGACTTTCGCGCGAGCTCTATCAGGTCTCCTACGTCTTCCTCGGTCACCTGCGTGGCGGTCTGGCAATGGCGACAATCGTCGCCTGCGGAGGTTTCTCGGCAATCTGCGGTTCGTCACTTGCAACGGCGGCGACCATGTCCAAAGTCGCCATGCCGCAGATGAGAAAGTTCGGCTATGCCGACGAGCTTTCCACCGCGTCGATCGCCGCCGGCGGCACACTGGGGATTCTGATCCCGCCGAGCGTAATCCTGGTTATTTACGGCCTTCTGACCGAGACCAGCATCGGCAAGCTCTTTATCGCCGGCATCATTCCTGGTGTTATCGGCATCCTGTTCTATCTGGCGGCCGTACGTTACACCGTTTTTCGCAAACCGAATTCCGGACCTGCAGGCGAAAGATCCAGCTGGGGCGACCGGCTGGCCGCACTGCGCGATGTCTGGGCCGTGCTGGCGCTTTTCGTGCTGGTGATCGGCGGCCTCTACGGCCTCTTCGACTTCGCTCCCATCAATTTGACCTTTTCGCCAACTGAGGCCGCGGGCATGGGTGCAAGCGGAGCCTTCCTGATCGCGCTGTCCCGAGGCGCCCTCTCCTTTGCGTCGGTTCGCGAAGTTCTGTTCGAGACGGCCCACACCACGGCGAGCCTTTTCGCGGTACTGATCGGCGCCTGGATCTTTTCCAACTTTGTCAATCTCGCCGGCCTGCCGGAAGGCCTGATCGCCGCCGTGACGGGTTGGGGCGTCAGCCCCCTTGTCGTGATGATGATGATCCTCGGGATTTACATCATCCTCGGCTGCGTGTTTGAAAGCCTGTCGATGCTGCTGCTGACGGTCCCGGTATTCTTCCCGCTGGTGACCAGCCTGGGGTTCGACCCGATCTGGTTCGGTATCGTGGTCGTCATGGTCACCGAGATCAGCCTGATCACCCCACCGGTCGGCCTCAACGTCTTTGTGCTCAAGGGCGTGGTCAAAGACGTCTCGACAGCAACCATTTTCACCGGCGTAACCCCCTTCTGGATTGTCGACATTCTGCGCCTGGCCCTGCTGGTCTTCATGCCCTGGCTGGTTCTGGTTCTGCCCAACTCGATGTGAGGCCGCTGCTTTGACAGGCGATGAGAACAATGACTACGGCGTCGCCGGAATGACGCTGCTGCTGGCCGAGGCCTTCGCGCCCTGGATCCGGCAACTCGACATCAGACCGCTTGAGGTGACGGCCCAGGGCGGACGTTTTCAACTGCCGGAGAACCCAGACCTCTCGCGCGAAGGCGGCATCATCTGCGGACAGGCCATCGCAGCTGTCGCCGACACCATTGGCGTCTTATGCCTTTCCGCCCACAACGGCCATTTCCGGCAGATGACGACGGTCGATATGACAACGCATTTCATGCGTCCCCTAATGAAAGGCGCTGTGGAAGCAGACGTCACAATCCTGTCGAACGGCCGACGGATGGCAACACTGCGTGTCGATTTCCGTCAGGCGGGAAAAGAAAAGATCTGCGCGGGGGCCACCTGCGCTTATGCTTATCTCGACGTCTGACCGGCAAGCGGTCTCACCCGCCTTTTCTCCTGCCCAATCTCTGCAAAAAGCCGACCGATCCCAGCGCTGCGCGGCAGCGTTTTATCCGTCACGTTCAATTTCATGTCGCAAATGCGGCAGACGCGGCGAATACTCCCCTATAGCAAGCATTCAGGTGTGGGAAATTCCGGTGATCGGGGTTTACAGTCTGTGAAAGTTCGGCATGTTCATCAGCGTTTTTGACGTTTTCAAAATCGGTATCGGCCCTTCAAGCTCGCACACCATGGGCCCGATGGTGGCCGCCGGACGTTTTCTGGACGAACTGCGTGCCAAAGGCGCGCATAAAGACAAAAGCAAGGAACCCATGTCCCGGCTTCACGTCAGCCTGCACGGTTCTCTTGCCTTTACCGGCAAAGGCCATGCCACGGACCGCGCTGTGTTCCTCGGGCTGATGGGCTTTACACCGGACAGTCTCGATGCGGCACTGGCACAAAAGTGTCTGGAAAAGCTCGGCCAGGATAAATGGCTCGAACCGGCAGGCCTGCCCGGCTTCGTTTTCGACCCTGAAAAAGATCTTGTTTTCGACTACGGACCGCCGTTGGAAGGTCATGCCAACGGCCTCAGGTTCTGTGCCGAAAACGCCGAAAGTGAGACACTTCTGGAGCGCACCTACTATTCGATCGGCGGTGGCTTTGTGGTTGAAGAGCGGGAACTCGAAGCGATCCAACAGGGCAATGAAATTGCCGAAGCTCCTATCAGCGCGCCTTACCCTTTCGCCACCGCAAAGGAAATGCTGGAGATGGGGCGGCGCAGCAAACTTTCGCTCGCAGAGATGAAACGCGCCAACGAACTGCAAACCATGACCGAGGCCGAGCTCGATAGCCGCCTCGATCAGATCTGGAACGTTATGAATGCCTGTATCGAGCGCGGGCTTGCCGCAGAAGGCGAGCTGCCGGGCGGACTGCACGTCAAGCGCCGCGCCGCCAACATCCGCAAGCAGCTGGACGCAGAGCGCAGTTCGAATGAGGCCCCCTTTGGATCAGCCAACGAATGGCTCGCGGTCTATGCTATGGCCGTGAACGAGGAAAATGCCGCCGGAGGTCAGGTGGTCACCGCGCCGACGAACGGTGCTGCCGGGGTCATCCCCTCCGTCCTGCGCTTCTATCTGGACTTCACGCCCGGGGTTGACCCCAGGGACATTCGAACCTTTCTGCTCGCGGCTTCTGCAATCGGCGGCATCATCAAGAAGAACGCCTCCATCTCCGGTGCCGAGGTCGGGTGCCAGGGCGAAGTCGGCTCGGCGGCGGCGATGGCCGCAGCGGGGCTCTGCGCGGTTCGGGGCGGCAGCAATGAACAGATCGAAAATGCCGCCGAGATTGCGATGGAGCATCATCTGGGCATGACCTGCGATCCGGTCGAGGGCCTGGTCCAGGTGCCGTGCATCGAACGCAACGGTCTGGGGGCGGTGAAGGCCCTGACGGCTGCCGCGCTTGCTCTTCGCGGTGACGGAACCCACTTCATGCCGCTGGATAACTGTATCGAAGCCATGCGTCAGACCGGTCTCGACATGTCCACCAAGTACAAGGAAACCAGCACCGGCGGCCTGTCGGTCAATCTGCCGTCCTGCTGAATCCGGCCTTCGTCACGAATCTCGTCTTCGAACCGGACCGCCGGATCAGAAATCACGCATCATGCCTTCATTGCAGCCCGCTTGATCTGAACCGCGCCGAATGTGAAGCTGTGCAAAGTCCGCCTTGAGCCTGGACCGCAATCACTTTCCGGAACGCCACACCATGACGACGCCCGTTCGACTTGCTCTCATCGGTGCCGGGCGGATCGGCGCCCTGCATATGAAAACAATTGCAGGGATCGACGAGGCAACACTGGTTGCTGTTGCCGATACCGCGCCCTCAGCCAAAGCGCTTGCCGAACACCACGGCGCCACCTTTTACGATGACTACAAAACCCTGCTGGCCGAAATAAAGCCGGACGGCGTGGTCGTGGCAACGCCGACAGCCCTTCATCTTGCGCCGGCTTTATCCGCCCTTGATCACGGTGCGCACCTGCTGATCGAAAAGCCGATCACACCGACGCTGGGCGAAGCGCATCAGCTGATCGCGAAGTCCACCGAGACCGGCCGCCACATCCTGGTCGGCCATCACCGTCGGCACTATCCCTTCGTGCACAGGGCCCGCGAGATTCTTCGCGAGGGCGGCATCGGCCGGCTTGTCGGGGTCAACGCGCAATGGACCCTGCGCAAGGCGGACAGCTATTTCGCAGCGGACTGGCGGCAAAAGCGTACGGCGGGGCCTGTGCTCACCAATCTGATCCACGAGATCGACACCCTGCGCTACATTTGCGGTGAAATCGTGAGCCTGAGCGGGGAGACGGCGAGTTTCGTCCGGGGACACGAAAAGGAAGAAACCGCAGCGCTCAACCTGCGCTTCGAAAGTGGAGCGCTTGGGACAATCCTGATTTCCGATGCCGCGGTATCACCCTGGGCCTGGGAATTCGCGTTCAACGAAAGTCCCGATTTCCCGCCGGCCTACCAGAATGCCACCCGGTTTGTCGGTGACACAGCCTCGCTCGAGTTTCCCAATCTGAAGCTCTGGCGGCACGAAGATACGGCATCAGGATGGAATTCACCGCTCCAGTCCGAAGACAGGTCCTGCGATGCGGGCGATGCCTATATCAATCAGTGCCGACATTTCTGCCGCGTCATCCGGGGCGAAGACTCCCCCCTCATCTCCGCCGAAGACGCAACCCGCACGCTCGCGGCGGCCCTTGCCGTGTTTGATGCCGCGGTAAGCGGGAAACGCATAATTCTATAGGCACCGACGGTCATCAGACAGCAGACCTGAAGGCTGCCGGCCCCTGCATTTCCACTGCGTTTCTCGACGCGCGGTCGCAAAATTCTCCTGCCTGTCAACCAGCAAGATGCGCTCGCCGGAACAACCAAAGGTCGATCGTCAAAAGTGCATAATAATGCATTATTTTCATGATATTGAAATTGACATGTACCAAATTGCATGTAATTTGTAGACCAGAAGAACAATAAAAAAAGCTGATGTCTTAAAGGGAGGAATGAGAGATGAAGACTCGGGTCAAACTCGGGGTCGCCGTCGCTGCTGGCCTGATGCTCGCAGGCGGCCAGGCAATCGCAAAAGAATACAAGGTCGGCATCTTGTTGCCGTTCTCCGGCGTTTATGCCGGTCTTGGCACGCACATCGAAAACGGATTCAAGCTGGGTCTGGAGCACCATGGCGCAGATCTGGGCAGCGACACTATAACGCTGATCCGCGCCGACACCGAAGCCAAACCGGCCGCCAGCCTCGCGAAAGCGAAGAAAATGGTGTTGCAGGACAAGGCCGACGTGCTCGTCGGCGTGGTTTCCTCGGCCGTTCTCGGCGGCATGCGGGACTTCGTGCACAACTCCGGCACACCGCTGGTCGTGGCCAACGCCGGCAACGACGAGATGACCGGCGCCAAGTGCAGTCCCAACATCATCCGCGTCTCCTTCTCGAACAGTCAGATCAATCGTCCGGTCGGCAGCTGGCTCGCCAAACAGGGCATCAAAAGCGCCTACCTGATGGCACCGGATTATGCCGCGGGCCATCAGATGATGGATGCCTTCAAGGAAACCTTCACCGCGGCTGGCGGCAAGATCGTCGGCGAGTCCTATCCGCCGCTGCAGGGCACCAAGGATTACGGCCCCTTCATCACGGCCGCCAAAGCCGCCAACCCTGATGCGGTCTACAGCTTCTTCGCCGGCGGTGCAGCGATCACCTTCGTGAAACAGTATCATGACTTTGGCATCCAAAATGACATCCCGCTGTACGGCGCAGGCTTTCTGACCTCCGCAGCCTATGTCCAGGTCCAGGGCGAAGCTGCCGACGGAACCGTTGCCGCGCTGCACTACGTGCCGGCAATCGACACGCCCGAGAACAAGAAATTCCAGGATGCCTATCAGGCTGCCTATCAGAAGACCGGTTCGGAATTCGCTGTCGCAGGTTATGACGCTGCTCATCTGATTATCGAAGCGATCAAAGCGGCCGGTGGCGACAAGGACACGTTCAAAGCGGCTCTTTCAAAAGTCAGTTTCAACGGCCCGCGCGGTCCGCTTCGCATCGACCCGGCAACCAACAACGTCGTTCAGAACATCTATCTGTTCAAGAATGAGTTCAAGGACGGCAAGGTTGTCCAGACGATCCTGGACACCATTCCGGACGTACAGGACGCGCCAAACGGCTGCGTCATGTAATCGGCCCGACGACTCCCGGCCGGAAGCTCAACGCTTCCGGCCGGGAAGCAGTCCGGCAACCTGACTTTTAGAGTATGATCCCGGGCAGGATCGGTTGGATCTGGTCGTTTACGGCCCCATGTCATCGAAAGCTTTCCAGCCAGACGGCCGCTCCCCGAAAGCGTCGATGCGAAAAGACTTCGGGGTCTCACATCCTGAGGAAACCGATTTCTCCGAGAGACCGCATCCTCGAGAAATGAACCCGCTGAGACTTGAGAGATAAACGTGCTGACAGATAGCGGTTTCTGGTTCGTTCAGGTGTTGAACAGCCTCCAACTTTCCATGCTGTTGTTCCTGCTGTCGGTTGGATTGACGGTCATTTTCGGCCTGATGAATTTCGTCGATCTGGCACACGGCTCGCTCTATGCCCTGGGCGCTTTGTCCGGCTACAGCATAGCCCGGGCGACAGGCGGCATGTGGCTCGCCTACCTGCTTGCGCCGCTTTGCGTTATGCTGGTCGGAGCCCTGCTCTATGTTCTGATCATCGACAGAATGCGCAAGGCCGGTCCGATGAAACAGGTACTGGTCACCTTCGGACTGATATTCGTGCTTCTCGACATACAGCGCTATATCTGGGGAACCGATCAGCTTGGCGTTACCAGCGGCATTCCTTTTTCGGGAAGTTTCGTGATGTTCGGCGAGACCTATCCCACTTACCGCCTTTTCATCATCTGCGTCGGACTGCTTGTCTTCGCGGCCCTCTTTCTGCTGCTTGAGCACACCCGCCTGGGCGCAGAGGTTCGCGCCAGTGTCGACGACCCGGAAACTGCGAGCTGCCTGGGCGTGAATGTGGAGCGGACTTTCTTCGTGGTGTTCCTGATCGGCAGCGCGCTGGCAGGCCTTGCAGGTGTCGTCGCCCTGCCCGCCTTTTCCGCCGAAGCCGGAATGGGAGTCTCGATTCTGGTGCCGACACTTGTTGTGGTTGTGGTCGGCGGCCTGGGTAGCCTGAAGGGCGCCTTTGCCGGATCGCTTCTGATCGGCACCACACTGACCTTCGGACAGGTGTTTTTTCCCAGTTTTGCCAGCATTCTGATGTATGCACTGCTGGTTGCTGTTCTGCTGATCCGGCCGTCCGGCCTTTTCCCGGCACGAGGCTAGGCCGATGCAAAATCTCATGAATTTTCGCTTCGCTCTTGCCGCACTGACGATGATCGCATTCCTGGTTTCCTGGTCCGGCGCCGGATACTTCGGCATGGAATTGCTGGCTGAAATCGCAATCCTGGGCCTGTTGGCCATGAGCCTGGATCTTCTCGCCGGTTACACCGGACTGGTCAGCCTGGGTCACGCCGCGCTGTTCGGCTGCGGCGCCTATGCCTTTGCAGCTTTCACGGTCCTCTGGGGCTGGCCCGCGTCGCTCGCGATGGCCGCCGCAACGCTTCTGACCGGACTGCTCTCTCTTATAGTCGGCGCCGTGGTGACACGGGTGCAGGGTATCTTTTTCATCATGATCACCCTGGCGATCGGAGAGATGGGATACGAGATTATCTTCAAGACCCGCGCGCTTGGCGGCGATGACGGACTGGCCGGAATTCCCCGGCTCGATCTAACCGCCATCGGTGTCGATCTGAACGATCCGGGAGCCTTCGCGCTCTTCCTGCTGTTGATTCTTCCGGTTGTCTATCTGTTGCTGCGTCGACTGCTCGCTTCGCCCTACGGCGCGATCCTGAACGGCCTGCATGACAACCCGGTCCGCATGCGCGCCCTGGGCCTGCCGGTGCAGCGCTATCAGATCAGCATATTCGCCTTTTCCGGAGCCCTGGCCGGCTTCGCCGGGACGCTCAGTGCCCAGCACACCATGTTCATCACCCCGCAGCTCCTCCACTGGACCACCTCCGGCGAAGTGTTGATCATGGTGATCCTCGGCGGTCTGGGCACACTCGTCGGGCCCGTGATCGGCGCGGCAACGGTCACGCTTTTACGTCATGAACTGAGCGATCTGACCGACTATTGGAGCCTGTGGCTCGGAGTCTTTCTGATCCTGGTGGTGATGGGCGGTAAAAACGGTGTCGTCGGCTGGCTTGAAGCGGGCTGGAGCATCGTCAGACGCGGCCGAGTGAAACGGAGTTCGAACGATGCTTCGCGCTGAGAACATCTATAAATGCTTCGGGGCGCTTCAGGTCACCCGGGACGTCTCTCTGAAAATTCCGATTGGCATCCGCCATGCCATCATCGGCCCGAACGGTGCCGGCAAGACCACGCTGTTCAATCTGCTGGCAGGTGAACTCACGCCTGATGCAGGGCGCATTCTGATCGATGGCCAGGACGTCACCGCCTATGCGCCGGACCGGCGTGCGCGGCGCGGACTCTCGCGCAGCTTCCAGAAGAACAGTCTCTTCCTCAACGGAACCGTGCGCGAAAATCTGATGCTCGCCGACATCGTCACTCAGAGGTACGGCTTTCATTTCTGGAGCCGCCTGTCCGACAACCGGCGTGCCCGCGACAAGACATCGGCGGTCGCCGAACAGGTCGGTCTGGCGGACCTGCTTGAACGCGGCGTTTCGGAACTCTCGTACGGCGCGCAGCGGCAGCTGGAAGTTGGCCTGGCTCTGATGGGCACGCCCAAAGTTCTGCTGCTGGACGAGCCGACCTCCGGCATGAGCCCAGAGGAGACCGGCCGCATGCTCCAGCTGATCGACGAACTGCCGCGCGATATGGCCGTGCTGCTGATCGAACACGACATGGACCTGGTCTTTTCCCATGCCGACCGCATAACGGTCCTGAACTACGGCGAGATCCTGATGGAAGGAACGCCGCAGCAGGTACGCGGGTCGGACATCGTTCATGAAACCTACCTGGGCGGAAAGGCGGCGCACTAGACCATGCTGATCGTCGACGACATTCACAGCTATTACGGCCCGAGCCACATCCTGCACGGCGTTTCTCTCGAAGTACCCGAGGGTCAGGTCGTTTCCCTGCTGGGGCGGAACGGCGCCGGGAAAACCACGACGCTGCGCTCGATCATCGGCCTGACCCCGCCGCAGCGCGGTTCCATTCGCTTCAACGGCAAGGAAACCGCGGGGCGGAAGCCGCATGTGATGGCCCGTATCGGCGTTTCCTACATGCCGGAGACCCGCGGTATTTTTCCGTCTCTCTCGGTCTACGAGAATCTTGCTCTGGTGGAAGGCCGCCGCCCCGGTCCCTGGAACATCAAGCGGGTGTTCGAGATGTTTCCCCGTCTCGAAGCCCGGCGCTTCAACGGCGGCGCGCAGCTCTCCGGCGGCGAACAGCAGATGCTGGCCATCGCCCGCGCGCTTCTGCTCAATCCGGATCTGTTGCTGCTCGACGAACCCACCGAGGGTCTGGCCCCGATCATCGTGCAGGATATCGAAGCACACCTGGAGGCCATCAAGCGTGAAGGCATGACCATCCTGCTGGTTGAGCAGAATTTTCGTTTCGCGACCAATCTGGCCGACCGGGTCTACGTCCTTGGAAAAGGCGCCATCCAGTGGTCCGGCACGGCCGCCGAAATCCTGGTCGACGAAAGCGTGCAAAAAACCTGGCTGGGCGTCTGACGATCAGGCTCTGGAGACTATTTGTAGAGAGGTGAGAGAGATGGCACGTGAAGAATTCGAACGGATAATGAGCGATATCTCGACGACGATCGGCGAGCGGGCGCTCGACGAGAGTTTGGCCGGCTTCCTCAACGACAGCTATCCCGCCAGCAGCGCACTATTCCGCCAGGTCGAGGCGCTCTGCAGGGAAGGTGAAGCCGAAGGCTGGCTCTGTGCCCGAGAGATGGGCGGCATTCGTTTCGGACGCCCGATCAAGCCGGGAACCCAGGCCGGGCGTTTCTCCGTCGACGTCGTTCGCATGGCCGACGTGAAAGGCCCGCACCACATCCATACCGAGGGTGAAATCGGCATGATCATGCCGGTCGAAGGAAAGCCCGAGTTCGATGGCATGGGACGCGGCTGGTACGTCTATCCGGCCGGCAGCGACCATTGGCCGACAGTGGCAGGAGGCGATGCCTACGTCCTCTATCTGCTGCCCGACGGCGCCATAGAATTTACCGGCAAGTAAGAAACGCGTTCAGACAAGATACGCGGGAGGATTCCCCATGAGCTATCCAACAAACTACAACGCCGCCACCGACTTCGTGGACCGCAATGTCGAGGCAGGCCGGGGCGCCAAGACCGCCTTTATCGATCCGCAACGCAGTTTGTCCTACGGCGAATTGCAGGATGGCAGCCGACGCGTGGCGAACCTCTTGCGCGCGAAGGGCATCAAGCACGAAGACCGGGTCGCCATGCTGGTCCACGACACAGTGGATTTCCCGCTGATCTTCTGGGGAGCCATCAGAGCCGGAATCATTCCGGTTGCCCTGAACACGCTGCTTTCCACGGATCAGTACCACTACATTCTCGATGATTCGCGGGCGAAGATCCTTTTCGTTTCCGCAGCACTCCTCGATACAGTCACGCCGGCACTCGAGAAGCTGCCGCATCTGCAGCATATCTTTGTCGTCGGTGGCGAAAGCGGCGGGCACATCGACTTCTCGGAAGCGCTCGCCCAACAGTCCGATCAGTTCGAGACCGTCACGACCCATGCTGACGAGACCGCCTTCTGGCTTTACTCCTCTGGCTCCACGGGCATGCCGAAAGGCGTTCTCCATGTCCATACCAGCCTGATGGAGACCGCGCGCCTCTACGGGCAGAATGTTCTCGGCATCGAAGAGACCGATGTCGTCTATTCCGCAGCCAAGCTGTTCTTTGCCTATGGTCTGGGCAACGGCATGAGCTTTCCCATGTCTGTCGGCGCGACCACCGTCCTTTTGCCGGGCCGTCCGACTCCGGAATCCGTCCTTGAGATCCTGCGGAAGTATCAGCCGACAATCTACTGCGGCGTACCGACACTCTATGCCGCCCTGCTGGCCCATCCCGACTGCACCCGCGAGAAGGGTTCCAGCCGCCTGCGCCGCTGTCTATCGGCCGGCGAGGCTCTGCCCGAAGAGGTCGGCAAGTCCTGGAAGAGAATCATGGGGGTCGACATTCTGGATGGCGTCGGCTCAACGGAAATGCTTCATATTTTCCTGTCCAATCGTCCGGACGATATCGTTTATGGCACATCGGGCCGCGCGGTTCCCGGTTACGAACTGCGTCTGGTGGATGAAAAGGGTGAGGAGGTCGGAGAAAACGAGATCGGCGAGCTGCTGGTCCGCGGCTCTTCGGCAGCGGGCGGATACTGGAACCAGCGGGAAAAAAGCCGGCGCACCTTCGAAGGCGAATGGACCCGCACCGGCGACAAGTACACCCGCGACGCCGAGGGCCGCTATCACTACTGCGGACGCACGGACGATATGTTCAAGGTCAGCGGCATCTGGGTTTCGCCCTTCGAAGTCGAGTCGGCCCTGATCTCGCACGAAAGCGTGCTGGAAGCTGCCGTTGTCCCCTTTGAGGATTCCGACGAGCTGACCAAACCCAAAGCCTTTGTCGTGCTCCAGGAAGGCGTATCGCCGGATGGCATGTTCGAGGTCCTGAAGAGCCACGTGCAGAGCGGCATCGGGAAGTGGAAGTACCCGCGTGAGATCGTTTTCGTCGAGTCCCTGCCGAAAACCGCGACCGGCAAAATCCAGCGCTTCAAGCTGCGGAGCTGATGCACAATGGCCCTGAAGGACGCTGACCTGCTGTTGCTTGACGACGCAACGCTCGAGTACCGGATGATCGGTCCGCGCCCGGACGAGGCACCGACCATCGTGCTGTTGCACGAAGGGCTCGGGTGCGCCGCGCTGTGGCGGGATTTCCCCGAGCGGCTGTCCGAAGCCACCGGCCTGGGTGTCTTTGTCTATTCAAGACAGGGGTACGGCGCCTCGTCACCCTGCAAGGTTCCGCGGCCCCTGACCTACATGCACCAGGAGGCGATCGAGACTCTCCCGAAGCTGCTTGATGCGATCGGGTTCGAAAGCGGCCTGCTGGTCGGCCACTCGGACGGCGCCTCCATCGCGGCGATCCATGGTGGCGCGGTCGCTGATCCGCGTGTCCGTGGGCTGGTCCTGATGGCGCCGCATTTCTTCACCGAAGACATGGGCATCGCTTCCATCGCCGAGGCCAGAACCGCCTTCGAGACCACGAACCTGCGAGAACGTCTGCAGAAATATCACGGCGACAACGTCGACTGCGCCTTCTGGGGCTGGAACCGTGCCTGGCTCGATCCGGAATTCCGCAACTGGGACCTGCGGGAATTCCTGCCTCGGATCACCGTCCCGGTTCTGATCCTGCAGGGAGAAGACGATCAGTACGGAACCTCGGCTCAGATCGCATGTGCCGAGGAACTCTGTGGTGAAGGTGCCGAAAGCCTGTTGCTCGCCGACTGCGCTCATTCGCCGTTCCGCGAACAGCCGGAACGGACCCTGACAGCCACGCGCGATTTCATTGCAAGGTTGAAGCAATGACGAGTGTCGCCGCCACAATTCCGACCGCGGCCCTTCCTCCCGGCGAACTTGAGCTGCCGGGACAGGCGCATCGCCCGGGAACGGGGAGTACGCCGGAGATGGCGCTGCTCGAGCAGGCGAAGGCCTTCTGCCCGCAGGTGACCGACGCGGCGAGTTGGCAGACCAACCGAACCTATCGTTACGGCTGGTCCCTGTTCGCGGCGGGCTTCTATTGGGAAGCCCACGAAGTCTGGGAAGCGGTCTGGCTCGCAAGTCGCTCGAACAGCCTCGAACAGCTGTTCCTGAAAACCGCGATCCAGACGGCAAACGCGTGTCTGAAGCAGGACATGGGCAAAGACAAAGCCGCTCGACGCCTGTTTGAAGAAATCGCCGGGCTGCTGGCAGAACTCAAGATAGCCCTTGGCCAGCATCCGCAGAACTATATGGGCGTCGATCTGGAGGCCTTCGCAGCCAAAATCGGGATTGCGCAAAGCAACAAGTAATATAATGCATTATTTGTCCAATAATACGCTATTTAATGCATTTTTGTGCTTGACCTCAACCGCGGCAGCACTAAACTTCAGAATAAGGGCCGGCGACCGTTGTCTTCACCTGAGATGCGCGCCGCCAAGGCACAGAGTCCGGACAAAAGGGACGAAATAGAGAGATGATTGATTTTCAAACGGACCCCTCGCGGTACCGGCACTGGCGCATTGAAACCAATGGTGAAGTCGCCAGCCTGATCATGGACGTCGACGAAAAAGGCGGCATGTTCGAGGGCTATGAGCTGAAACTCAATTCCTACGATCTGAGTGTGGACATCGAACTCGCCGACGCCATCCAGCGACTGCGGTTCGAGCACCCGGAAGTCAAAGCCGTGGTTCTGCGCTCCGGTAAGGAAAAGGTCTTCTGTGCCGGCGCCAACATCCGCATGCTCGCGGGCGCCGCCCATTCTCATAAGGTGAACTTCTGCAAGTTCACCAACGAGACCCGCAATTCCATGGAGGACGCCAGCCATTTTTCCGGCCAGCAGTACATCTCCGCAGTCAAGGGCGCCTGCGCCGGTGGCGGCTATGAACTGGCCCTGGCCAGCGAGTATATCATCCTGACCGACGACGGTTCTTCGAGCGTTTCCCTGCCTGAAGTTCCACTGCTGGCGGTTCTTCCCGGCACCGGCGGTTTGACCCGGGTCACCGACAAACGCAAAGTCCGCCGCGATCTCGCCGACGTCTTCTGCTCGATCGAGGAAGGCGTCAAGGGCAAGAAAGCCGTCGACTGGCGTCTCGTCGACGAGACTGTCTCCAATTCGCGCTTCGAGGAAGCCGTTGCAGCCAAGACAAGTGCACTGGTCAAAGCCTCCAGTCGCCCGAGCGGACAGACCGGTATCAAACTCGGCCCGCTGAACCGCAGCATCACCGACGATGCGGTGAGCTATTCAACGCTACAGGTTGAGATCGACCGGGCTGCCGGCGTGGCCACCATCACAGTCAAAGGCCCCGACGACACACCGCCGGCTTCAGCCGGCGAGATGGTCGCTCAGGGAGACGGCTTCTGGCCCCTGCGGGCCGCGCGCGAGCTCGACGATGCGATTCTTCATCTGCGATTGAACGAGATGGAAGTCGGCGTCATTCAGTTCAAGACCGTCGGTGACAGCGCCAGGGTCGTTGCCTACGACAACTTCCTCGAAGCGCAGGCAGACCACTGGCTGGGCCGCGAGATTCTGCTCTACTGGCGCCGTGTCCTGAAACGGGTCGATCTGACATCGCGTTCGCTGGTGGCGTTGATCGAGCCGGGCAGCTGCTTCGCCGGTACCCTGACCGAGCTGGTCTGGGCTTGCGACCGTTCCTACATGGCGCTTGGCGCCTTCGAGGGCGACAACCGCCCACCGGCGACGCTTCTGCTCTCGGCAGCCAACTTCGGCCGTCATCCCATGTCGAACGGCCTGACCCGCCTGCAGACCCGCTTTCTCGGCGATCCCGACTCGGTGGCACAGGCCGAGAGCCGGCTTGGCGAAGAGATCTCGGGCGAGGATGCGGAAAAGCTGGGACTGGTCACCTTTGCCTACGACGACATCGACTGGGACGACGAGGTTCGCATGTTCCTGGAAGAGCGCACGAGTTTTTCTCCCGACGCATTGACAGGCATGGAAGCCAATCTGCGCTTCGCCGGTCCCGAAACCATGGAAACGCGGATCTTCGGGCGCCTCACCGCCTGGCAGAACTGGATCTTCCAGCGGCCGAACGCGGTTGGACAGGACGGCGCCCTGCGCCGCTACGGGTCCGGGCAGAAAGCCGATTACAACATGGAGCGGGTGTAAACCCGTTGATCGATAGCCAGCGCCCGAGCGGAATAACCGGGGCGAAGCAAAATACGAAAAGGAGGAGCGCTCGATGATCGACGGCATGACTGTCAACTACGACACCATGATTCCCAACAATGTCGGTCTGTCGGAAGACCGCCGTGTTCTGAAAGCGCTGGAACGCTGGCATCCCGGCTATATCGACTGGTGGAAGGACATGGGGCCGGAGGGTTTCCAGGATGCGATGGTCTACCTGCGCACCGCCGTCGGTGTCGATCCCAAGGGCTGGGCAAAGTTCGATTATGTGAAGATGCCGGAATACCGTTGGGGCGTTCTGCTCGCGCCGCAGGAAGAAGGCCGCACCATTCCCTTCGGCGAACACCTTGGCGAACCGGCATGGCAGGAAGTCCCCGGCGAATACCGGGCCGCCATGCGCCGCCTGATTGTCATCCAGGGTGACACCGAACCCGCTTCGGTCGAGCAGCAGCGACACCTGGGCAAGACAGCGCCTTCGCTCTACGACATGCGCAACCTCTTTCAGGTCAATGTGGAAGAAGGCCGGCACTTCTGGGCCATGGTCTATCTGCTGCAGAAGTACTTCGGCAGCGATGGACGCGACGAAGCCAACGAGCTGTTGCGCCGTCGCTCCGGCGACGTCGACGCTCCTCGGATGCTCGGGGCCTTCAATGAGGAAACCGCGGACTGGCTCTCCTTCTTCATGTTCACCTTCTTCACCGACCGGGACGGAAAGATGCAGCTGGAAAGCCTTGCCCAGTCCGGTTTTGATCCCCTGTCGCGCACCTGTCGTTTCATGCTGACCGAGGAAGCCCATCACATGTTCGTCGGCGAGTCCGGCATCGGACGGGTTATTCAGCGGACCTGCGAAGCGATGAAAGCGGCCGGGATCGAGGACGCCAACGACATTGCCAGAATCCGGGCACTGGGCGTGATCGATCTGCCGACACTGCAGAAAAAAGCCAACCTGCATTACTCGCTGTCGCTGGATCTCTTCGGCTCCGAGGTTTCAACCAACGCGGCAAATGCTTTCAACGCCGGGATCAAGGGACGTTACCAGGAAACGAAGATCGACGACGATCATCGCCTGCTGAATGCGACCTATCCGGTTCTCAAGAACATCGACGGCGAGTTCAAGCTGGTCGACGAACCGGCGCTCTCAGCTCTCAATATGCGCCTGCGCGACGACTACGTCACCGACTGCGCGAAGGGCATCAAGCGCTGGAACAAGATCATCGAAAAATGCGGGATCGACTTTTCCCTCGCCCTGCCGCACGCAGCCTTCCACCGTCAGATCGGCGAATTCGTCAATACCCGCGCCACGCCCTCGGGCATCATTCTGTCCGAGAGCGGGTGGAACCAGGGCAAAAGCGACTGGCTGCCGTCGAGCGAAGACGGGGACTTCATCCAGTCGCTCATGGTTCCGGCGACGGAACCGGGTCAGTACGCCGGTTGGATCGCGCCGCCGAAGATGGGGATCGACAATCGCCCCGGCGATTTCGAATACGTCCAGATCGCGGCATAATCCGCGCGGCAGGTTACCTATGACGCAAGAGATGGTACAGAGAAGTGGTAACAGCGGGGGCGCTTTGCGTCCCCGCTCTTTTGGAACTGTGCGATGAATGCACCGCTGAAACAGCACCTCATCGATCCGGAGATCTGCATCCGCTGCGGAACCTGTGAGGAAACCTGCCCGATCGATGCGATCAGCCATAACGATGACAACTATGTCGTGGATGCCGATATCTGCAACTACTGCATGGACTGCATCGCCCCCTGCCCGACCGGCTCGATCGACAACTGGCGCGTAGTGGCATCGGCCTATTCCCTCGACGAACAGTTCGAGTGGGAAGAGCTTCCCGAGCAGGAAGAGCTGACAACGGATGGCACAAACACCGCAAGCCTGGAAGCTCTGGAAGACGAGATCGATGCTCTGCTCGCCAAGGCCCACGAAGGCACCGGCGGCAAGGCTGTCGTGCCCGCTTCCGCCTCGAAACCCAGCGTCAATCTCTTCCGCCGGGATCATCCCGCCGTCGCCACTCTTCAGGGTAACTTCCGGCTGACCAAGGACAATGTTGAAAACGACGTCCGCCATATCATTCTGGATTTCGGAGATACCGCCTTTCCGGTTCTCGAAGGGCAATCCATTTCCATTGTGCCGCCGGGAACCGACAGCGTGGGCAAACCCCACGAACCCAGGCTCTACTCTATCGCCAGTCCACGCGACGGCGAGCGGCCGAACACCAACAACATTGCACTGACCGTCAAGCGCGAACCTGGCGGACTTTGCTCGAATTATCTCTGCGATCTCAAAAAAGGCGACCGGGTCAAGATTACCGGTCCCTTCGGTTCGACCTTCCTGATGCCGAACGATCCGATGGCCAACATCGTTATGATCTGTACGGGAACCGGCTCAGCCCCCTTTCGCGGCTTCACCGAACGCCGACGGCGCGCCATGCCTGACGCACCGGGCAGCATGCTGCTGTTTTTCGGCGCCCGTCAGCCGGATGAACTGCCCTATTTCGGCCCGCTGTCGAAGGTTCCGACCAAGGTCCTCTCCCAGCATCTGGTCTACTCGCGGCTGCCCGGACAGCCGAAGGAATATGTACAGGACCGGATCCGTAAATGCGGAGACGAAATGGCCGACCTTCTCAAGGACATGCGGACCCACATCTATATCTGCGGCCTGAAGGGCATGGAGACCGGCGTCGACGAAGCGCTCGCGGACATCTGCCGCGCCGAAGGCCTCGACTGGGCAGACCTCAAACCGGTCCTTCGTACATCAGGGCGCTATCATGTCGAAACCTACTGAGCCGCGCGGCTTCAAATCGCCACCAGAAGCACAGGATATCGTCGCCGTACGCGATCTTCCTCCCGGTGTTTTCGTGCAGGAGATCACGATACGCTGGGGCGACTGCGACCCCGCCCAGATCGCCTACACGGCGAATATCCCCGCCTGGGGTCTGCAGGCGATCGAAGCCTGGTACGAAGCCTGTCTTGGCACCGACTGGTATGCGATCAACCTGGACAACGGCATCGGCACACCCTTTGTCCACCTCGACTTCGACATGGTGTCTCCGGTCACGCCACGGGCAGTTCTTTCCTGCCACGTCTATGTGCGCCGCATCGGTCACGCGTCGCTGGCCCATCGCGTGGAATGCTTTCAGGATGGCAGACTGTGCTTCGTCGGCCAGACGGTTTCCGCCTTCGTCTCGGCGGCGCAAATGCGGCCGATTGCCATCCCGCCGAAAATGCGCGAATCCATCGAGCGCTATGCCGCAGGTCAGGGGCGTCCTTTGGAGACCGCAAAGTGATGCAGCGAAGTCTTGCCGCCGCGGCCAATCTAGGGCAAGCAGAGGCCTTGTTGCCGTAAAAACAGAATAGGTATTCCGGGTACGGATATGACGTCAGATGCAGATAGCGTAACAGTGGCAAAGAATCCGCCGTCCGGCGATCCGGAACGGGCTGGCGAACGCTTTTTGCAGCAGGTCGGTGTCAGGGTACGGACAGCGCGTACCCGGCGCGGAATGTCGCGCAAGGTACTGGCGCAGGAGTCCGGCGTATCGGAACGCTATCTGGCTCAGCTGGAAACCGGCAACGGCAACATCTCCATTCTGCTTCTGCGTCAGATTGCCGACGCCACCGGCGTCAAGGTTCAGGACCTGGTGACCGAGAACGATCAGGCAGCGCCGGAAATCCTGTCGATCCTGGAGCTGGCGCGCCGCGCAACCCCCGCACAGCGCGAAGACATTATCGACAGCCTGACCCATATGCTCAACAGCTCGGGCACGGATCTCAAAGCTTCGCGAATCGCCCTGATCGGCTTACGCGGCGCCGGGAAGTCGACTCTGGGGCGTTTTGTCGCCGAGGATCTCAAGATCCCCTTTATCGAGCTGAACCACGAGATCGAACACGACAGCGGCCTCGCAATTCCGGAGATCTTCGCCCTTTACGGCCAGGACGGCTACCGCAGGCTCGAACAGCGCTGTCTACGATCGATCATCGACCGCCACAGCAAGGTCATACTGGCGGTAGCCGGCGGTATCGTCGCCGAAGCCACCACCTATGAAATGCTGCTCAGGTCCTTCCACACAGTCTGGCTGCAGGCCAGCCCGGAGGAACATATGGACCGCGTGCGCGCCCAAGGCGACCGCCGTCCGATGGCGGGCAATCCGGCCGCCATGAACGACCTGCGCTCGATCCTGGAAAGCCGCCAGCAGCTCTATTCCAATGCGGAGGTCACCTTCGACACCAGCGCGAAGACGGTGGCACAGTGCCGCGAAGAACTGACAGAACTGCTCTCCACGCAGCTTGCCGACTGAGCGGCACAAGCACAGGAGCTCTATCCGGCACGCCAGTTGACAAGGCTGCCGTCCTGAACGCCGAAGCCAACTGTTCTATTAATATGTTAGTTTTCATTCGTTGGCCCCGTGTGTATGTTTTCAGTAACGAAACCAACGAAGAAAACCTGTGTAGATGATTGAGGAAAAGGCGGCGGGCGACTGCACAAAACAATGGACCTACGACAGAAGGATACCCCTCGCCGACCAGGTATATGCCGACTTGCGCAGACGCATTGTCACTCTGGAGCTGCCGCCCAACTGCAGCCTTTCGCGTCAGGATCTCTCCGAATATTACGACGTCAGTCAGACGCCGTTGCGCGATGCGATCCGGAATCTGGAAAGCGATGGACTTCTGGAAATCTATCCGCAGTCCAAGACTCTGGTTACACGTATCGATACCAGCCTGATACGCGATTCCCAGTTTTTGCGAACCGCCCTCGAAGTTGAGATCGTGACCCTGCTGGCCGCTGATCCCGACAAACTCAAGATCGCCCCGGTGGAAGAATCCTACGAACGCATGAAGTGGTCGTTGCGACGCAAGGCCGGATTTGAAGAGTTCAATCGCTTCGACAAGGAATTCCACCGCAACCTCTATGCGGCGGCTGACAAAGTCAGGCTCTATGATCTGATCGATGCCCGCAGCGGTCAGCTTGACCGTATCCGGAACCTTCACTTACGACTAAAGGGCGAAAGCAAACCAAAGAAGGTGGTCGCCGATCATGGCGCTATCCTGGAAGCCATCCTGGCTTCCGATGTCGAAGCTGCCGGCGCCGCGATGCGCGAACACCTCTCAGGCACCCTCAAGCGACTGGATACCTTGCGCGCACAGTTTCCGGAAAGCTTCGCCTAAAATCTCCGACCGAATGAGGCAACGGGCCGACCTTTCACGCCAGGGCTGGCCTGAAAGAGGAAGCCACCCATTCCACCCTCGCCGTCCATCTTCGAAGACAAGAAGACGGAACAACGATCCGAACCGCCGAAGGCAATCTTGGTGGGATTTTCCATCGGTGTGACAACTTCAGAGATCTTCTCGCCATCCGGTGAAAAAGCATAGAGGGCGGCCCCACCGACAGCGGCAATCCAGTAATTTCCCTCCGCGTCAATCGCGGCTCCGTCCGGGCGGCCAGCGAGCTCGTGCATCTCGGCAAAGATCCGCTTTTCACCAACGACACCGGCCGCCATATCGATTCCCGCCATCCAGATCGTCTGCACAGCGGTATGCGAGTCTGAATAGTAGACCCGCCCGCGTTCGCCATCCACCGCCAGACCGTTGGCTGTACGCAAACCGGTCTCGACGATCTGCACGCTCAGATCCGGATCGATGCGATAGAGCACACCGAGCGGCTTGAGATTGTCGATATCCATTGTGGCCGCCCAGAGACAACCGGCGCTGTCGACGGCGGCATCGTTGAAGCGGACACCCGGTTCACTCAGGCGACAGATGAGTTCGAAAGCGCCGGTGGCAGGTTCAAAAAGGAAAAGCCCGCTCTCCATCCCGGCAATGACCGATCCATCTTCCGCAAGGACCACAAAGCCGATCTCTTCGGGGGTTGCCCAGCTCCGGGTTTGACCGCTGACGGCGTCCGTCCGCAAGAGTTGGCGGCCGGTGATATCAACCCACCAGACGCAGTCCCCCGCCGCCGACCAGAACGGACTCTCACCCAGTTCGGCCCGCTGCGTGGAGAGCTTCTCAAACCGCCAGGATGTCGGGATCTGACCGGACATACTCACATCAGAAGGTTGGGCAGGAAGAGAACGATTTCCGGAACCAGAGCCAGGGCTGCGATCAGAAGCAGCATCGTCACGACAAAAGGCCAGGACCACTTGACGAACTCGGCAAAGTCGCACTTCAGGATACCGCAGACCGTATACATGATCACCCCGACTGGCGGCGTGTTGCCACCCACCGAGACCAGGATGATCATCACCACACCCATCTGTACGGGATCGAAACCCACCGCCACCAGTGCCGGCAGCACCAGTGGCGTGACGAGCAGTACATTGACGGTGGCTTCCATGACGGTTCCGGCAATGAATACGATGGCAAGAACCGCGAAAAGAGTAACATATCTTTCGCCCGGCAACCCGGCAAGAAAGCCGGTGATCGCGCTCGGCGCCTGCTCGATGGTCAGCGCATGTCCAAGCACCGCGGCCATGACGATGATCAGCATGACCATGCCGATATCTAGTATGGAATCCCGCATTGCCGCGACGAGATTGCTCCAGGTCAACTCGCGGTATACGAAAACACCAACGGCGAGGGCATAGACAACCACGATCGCGCCCGCCTCGGTGGCTGTGAAAAAGCCGAAGCGGAAACCGACCAGCAGGAAGACCGGAAAGATCAGCGCCCAGATGCAGTTGAAAAAGCTCACCACGATCTCCCGGAACGCGGGCCTTTCCGCGAGTTCGGGCTCATAGCCCATACGCCGCGCGACAATCGAAGTCACCACCATCAGCATGACGGTCATGAGAATCCCCGGCACAACCCCGCCCAGCAACAGACGTCCGATCGAAACCTCGCTGATAAACCCGAAGAGAATGAGGCCAATGCTGGGCGGAATCGTTGACGTAATGACCGAAGAAAAGGCAATAACGGAGGCGGTAAAGCCTTTGGCGTAGCCGCGCTTTTCCATGGCCGGGCCCAGCAGACGCGATTCCATAGCGGCATCGGCAACTGCGGAGCCGGAAATGCCCCCCATGAGCGCACTGAGAACAATCGACACCTGGGCCAGTCCGCCGATCATCCAGCCGGTCAGCAGCCGGGCGAAGATCAGCAGTCGGTCCGTAATACCGGTGATATTCATCAGATTGCCGGCAAGGATGAAAAACGGAACGGCCAGAAGCGGGAAGGACTGCGTTGCCCCGTACATGCGCTGCATGGCAACCGTCAGCGGCATGTAGTCCCCCAGCATGAAAACGGGCACCGTCGCGAGTCCGAGTGCGAAGGCCACCGGCACGCCAATTGCCAGGAACAAAAAAAACAGGAAAGCGATGACTGTCAGCATTACATCGCATCCCGCACTTCGGCCTGGATACCGGTCTGTCCGCGCAGATGACGGATAATCTGCTCGATCACCGTCACAATCATCAGCCCGTAAGCAACAGGCAGGGCCGCGGCTGCATAGGACGAGGGCACTCCGGTCATGGGAAGCGGCCGCGGGTCCGACAGACGGACAAGCGCCAGCCCATAGTAAACCAGCAGCACCAGCAACGCCGCGATTGTGACCTTGATTGCGAGTTCGAGAAAGAACCAGACTTTAGCCGGCAGGAAGCCAGACAGCAGGTCGATCCTGAAATGTCCGCTACGCTGCAGAGTCAGGTCGGCCGCGAGCATTGCCAGCCAGACAAACAAGGCCTGCGCGACTTCATCGGACCAGACCAGCGGATTTCCGGAATAACGTCCGACTGTTCCCGCCAGAACCACCAGCACGATTACGCCAAGCAGAATGATTGCGGCAAGCATTTCTCCACGCCGCAGCAGCGCCAGCATTTGTAACAAAACGTCCTCTCCTCGCACGACAACCACCCTGCGGCTTGCCGGACAGAGAGCAAGACAGGGTGGTTGGTATTTTACGTCCTGGAATGTCAGAGCATTATCCGGTCAAACGGGATGAGTTCGAACAAATCCTCGTTTGTTATTGATTTTTAAGTTCCGTACGAACCTGAGCCACGAGATCCGTCAGCTCCATTTTATCCCAGACCGGTTTGACGGCGCCTTTGAACGCCATTACATCAATCCTGGTGACATTCACGCCGGTGGCGCGGACATCCGCGAAGATCTTTTCGGCACCGTCAACGTTGGCCTTCAGGGCCTGCCCGCCCCATCTTTTGGCCTCTTCACTAACGATCGCACGAAGATCCTCGGGCAGAGACTGCAACCAGGCATCGGAAACCAGAAGACCGCTCATCAGGTGGATATGGCCGGTGAGGGTAATATCGGTGACGACCTCATAGAGCTTCGCGCCCCAGATCGCCGAAGGCTGAGCCTCGGCACCATCGATGACCCCGGTCTGCAGCGAGGGATAGACTTCGGCCCAGGGCAGCGGCGTGGCAACGGCGCCCATGGCACCGATGGTCTCGACCCAGAGCGGTTGGCCGATTGTCCGCACGCGCACCCCCTTGAGGTCCGCCGGGCCGGAGACCGGCTTTTTCGTCAGCAGATGACGGGCACCCTGATACCAGTTGAACGACAGAAGCGTCAGTCCACTCTTTTCCTTCAGCTGCCTGTTCCAGCCGTCAAAGGTATCGGTCTCGACGAACCGGGCCAGTTCGTCGACCGAGTCGAAGGCGTAGGGTGCGACCAGCACATTGAACTCGGGCACGAAGACCGAGACACGCGAAGCTTCGACGAAGGTGCCGACGTTCGCGCCGGCCGCCGCCTGATCCATCATGTCCTGCGTATCACCGAGCTGCGAATTCGGAAAGAGCTGGACTTCAATTGCGCCCTTGCTGCGCTCTTCCACGGACTTTTTCATTCCCTCCGCAGCAATCTGCAACGGGTCGGTTGGCGCCAGAACCGACCCGAGCCGAAGTGTGTAATCTGCAGCGAAAGCCTCCATCGACATGGAAGCGGCCGAAATCGAAGCGGCGAACAACGCTGTACCCAGCACCAGTGGTTTACAGACTTTCATGGTTTTCCTCCCTGAGATTTAAACATCTCTATTGGTGGCGTTTATTGGCACCACCTGATTGCGGCAAAATCGAACATCTCAACTAATATATTAACGCATCAGTTTGACAATAGCAATGAAGCAACCGGAGGCGTCCGAAGCCGACACCGTCAAATAGCCGGAGCCTTTACCTGGGAGCATGAGAAACGCAGGCGCGCATTCCCGCGGCCCAAAGGGCTACCACAATTTTTGAATGAGCATTGAAGGCGCCCCGCTCCCCCGCAGAACTCTCTGGATCTGTGGCGAAAGTCGAGCCGAAAATCACCTGAATTCCAGAGGCCGGACGACAGGTGCCTTCTTGCCGATGGACGAAAAACAGGTTCCTCCGCCCCACCGTCGCAGTCAGCATTACCGCCTTATTTTCGGGTCGAGCGCTTCAGATATGCAATGAGGTCCGATCGATCGGCCTCCTTTAGACGGGCATGGTTGTAGATCCAGTAATCGAGATCCGCTTCGGTCCAGATTGGGTTCTCCGTCTGCAGAGTAATCCTGTAAGGAAAACCTTTGACCGCTCCTGGCGCCCGTCCGAACAAACCCTGCAGATGCGGGCCGCGTTTATCCTTGCCGACCTCGACAGACCAATCGACTTCAGGTTCCCGTTTGACGTCCGGTGCCGGATCGAATCGCTTGGGCGGTGCAATCAACTTTGGTCCAACCTGAGCGGAAAGGCTATGGCAATAGGAGCATTTCTCATTAAAGAGCTGGGCACCGCGGTCAATGTCTTGTGAGAACCCCGAAGAAGACCACAGAATCAACATCAAGACAGAAGCCGTGCAAAAGAGTTGAAAGACTGACAGCCACGTCTTTCCGGAGACTATTCCAATCCCTGGATTTGTCCGCATCACATTCCAATCCTCCAGCCAGAAACACAGAACCCGGTCTCATACCCGCCTGTATATCGCATTCAACTTATCGACGGGCATCCTTGCGTCGACAATTGCGCACTGTCGCTCCGCCCGAGCAAGCATCTTTGGAGTCTGCACGCCGGTTCGAGCGAACTGGATTTTATCCATAGCATTTTGAACAACTGACGAAGAATTCGGGACGAAATCCGCCCCCGGAGCCCGCGCGGTGAACAGGCGAGCCGCATCGCGCGAAGAAAATTATGGCGGGCCGAGAATGATGAAGCGGAGAACCATGTCTCTGCTATTGCCCTCCATGACTCTCCTAAATAAGGCTGCGGCTGAATGGCAGTAATGGTGTTTTCTGTCAGGCAGCTTTCGAGAAGCATCCTGCGAAAGGAGACGTTCGGGGAACGACGGGCGAGAATCGAATTCTGATCCGAAGCGGACCTGCCATCATGAGGGGCGGGACAGCACCACGCGTGCTTTCTCCGCTTCATCCCGTATGACACATCCCTCAGCATGGTCATTCACCAGACCCATCGCCTGCATGAAAGCATAGGCAGTGGTCGGGCCGACGAATTTCCAGCCGCGCTTGCGCAACGCCTTCGATAGTGCTTCAGAAGCGGCGGAAGTCGAACGGCTTTGCGGCTGCGCGCCATCATCAGCCGACTCGAAACGCCAGAGGAACGCCGCCAGTGAGCCCTCAGCCTCGGCCAGTTCGCAGGCGCGGCGCGCGTTGTTAATGACGGCCTCGATCTTCCCGCGATGGCGAACGATCCCGGTATCCGCCAGCAGCCGCGCCACGTCGGTCTCATCGAATAGCGCCATCTTGCGGAAATCGAAGCCAGCGAAAGCGGCACGGAAATTCTCGCGCTTGGCAAGGATGGTGCGCCAGCTCAGGCCCGACTGAAAGCTTTCAAGGCAAAGCTTCTCGAATAGCCGTATGTCGTCCACGACTGGAAAGCCCCATTCGCGGTCATGATAGGCGAAGAACTCGGGGGCAGCAGCACACCATCGGCAGCGTGGGCGACCGTCCGGGCCGGGGACAGTCATGCTCATGTCGCCGCTTTCAGAAAATCCAAGGCGGCAACGGTGCGCTTGGGGTCGATCACATAGGTTTCGGCCGTCACGATCCCCTCCACAACGAAAGGGTCAGCGGCGATCCGTGCATCGTGATCGGCGCGGCTTTCCCCATGGGCGAGGATGGCGCCCCCGGCGGCAGGCTGGAGCGAGCCGATGCAAAGGAACACACCATCGGCAAAGCCCTGCGCGATCCAGTCATTGTGCGCCGCCATGATCTCGGGCGCGGCGGCGCGATTCTCGGCAAATTTCAGGAAGGTGAAAAGCATCGGCGCTCCTTGGTCAGTTGGATGGGGAACTGTCCGGCAAGGTCGCAAGCCAGTGTTCAATTCCGGCCACCTCGCTGCGGATAAAGGATTCGTCGCGGAAAGCCGTAGCCATGACCGCGATCCCTTGCGACCAGACAAGAAGATGCAGCGCCAGCGCCTCGGCCCCGTCGCCTGCACCAAGTGCTTGGAACTGCCCGGTGAGCCAGTAACGGAACAGTCCGAAGATTTCGGCCGCGCGGTCCTGCGCGACGTGATCCAGCTTGGCGAGTTCGGAACAGAGTGTGCCGACCGGGCAGCCAAAAGCCATGATCTTCGCCCGGTTGGCGATCAACATGTAGATGAAGGAAAGGATGCGCTCACGCGGGCCGTCACCATCGGCTTGCCAGCCGTCGAGCATCGCCTGCGTCCGCTCAATGCGGCGGGTGATCACGGCATCTAGTATGTCGTCCTTGGTTTTGAAGTGATGATAGAAATTCCCGCGCGAGATGCCCACGGCCGCCGCGATGTGAGCGAAGGATGTGGCCTCGAATCCGCCTTCGTAAAAAAGCGCATCTGCCTTTTCGACTATGAGGTTGCGGGTTGAAGATGCGGGCATGAGTGAGCGTCATTGTCAGGGTTTGGTATAACTAGGGCAAACGTCCTA
>Ga0214472_10000384_pt1 | contig 55097 bp, 51 predicted proteins | sample RVTome_6_FD_207662 | JGI IMG/M metagenome (GOLD analysis project Ga0214472, IMG submission 207662) | Soil microbial communities from uranium-contaminated site in the Upper Colorado River Basin, Wyoming, United States - RVT140D175 | ecosystem: Environmental > Terrestrial > Soil > Contaminated >...
GATTTTTCACACGTGACAGTAATCGAGGCGCGAGCCCTCCGGAGCGAGCGCGGAGTTCCAGAGTTCAATGTTCAAAGTTCAAGGCTCAAGGTCCGAATCAAATTGAAACGTTGAACCTGGAACATTGAACCTTGAACATCCTTTGTGCCTTCGCTCCTCCAGGCTCGCTCCTCGATTGACACAGCGCCGTGATTCTTACTCGGATCATAAATAATCCGCGTTAGGTTAGGTAATACAGAGAGGGATCGGTTCCCAATTCTGAGCGCGGCTGAAAGTGAGATCGCTCTCTGACGAGCTTGCACAGATCACTCCCCGGATCATTCAAATCGCCGTACACCAGCGCCTTGGTCGGACAAGTCTGAACGCACGCGGGCAGGAGGCCATTCTCGATTCGCTCGACACAGAAATTGCACTTCTGCACCGTTCGGGGCTGCCATTTCTGGTAGCTTTTGGCTTCGTAAGGAGTCAACGTCTCGCCGTAGTAACCGTGCGTGTCCTCCGCAAGGAAGCGAACCTGATAGGGGCAGGCCACAACGCAAGCGCGGCAGCCGATACACTTGCTCTGATCCATCATCACCAGGTTGTCTTTTTCCCGTTGATGGCTGGCACCGGTCGGACAAACGGGAACACAGGGCGGGTTCGCACAATGATTGCAGCGGATGGGTAAGAAAATGCGGCGTGCAACCGGATACTTTCCCTCTTCCTGCTCCAAGACTCTCATCCAAAAGATGCCGGGAGGGGTGCCGTTTTCTCCTTTGCAAGCGATCGTGCAGCTTTGACAGCCGATGCAGCGTTTAAGATCGATCGCCATGCCCCAACGGGGCTTCTTGCCATTTCTGTTTGCACCTGTGTCAGGCCTTTGTTCCATGGCTTGCCCTCTTCGATAACTCTAGCAGATTGCTGAAAAACTCGGTTGCAGGCTGCTCAAAAAGATCTCAGAGGCGAGGCGCGCAGTTTTCGTTATTCGTGTTCGTGGCTCGTGTTCGACCGAGCACGAGCACGAGAAACGAGCACGATTGTAGCGAGGCGATTGAGCGCAACGAAGCATATGAGTCTTTTTCAGCAGCCTGCTAGGCGTGTTTGTTAGTGATGGCGATGATTTCCCGGCTTGAAAGAATCTCGCGTGTCAGCGAGTGGCGCTCGGAGTTGTTCAGTAATTTTCGCGCCAGCTCCATGTAGTGCTTTGCCTGATCCGATTCGGGAAAAGATTCCACGACTGTGGTCCGCAGATTCTCGGCCATCTGCACGAACTCGGACCGAGGAATGTGATGGATCACCGGTATTCCGACGGCGCCGAAGGCCTCCTCCACGATCGCTTCTTCGTTGGGGACCCCGCGCATATTGTTGATCACGCCGCCGATGCCACAATTGACGCCGCGTTGGCCAGCCGCTTGGATGCTCTGGGCAATTTTCATGGCCTGAGTGAGAGAAGCCGCTTCTCCGTTCGCGACAATGTAGCCCTGCGGGGTATATTTCAAAGGTCGTGCAAACCCGCCGCAAACCGTGTCTCCCAACACGTCGTACAGGATCAGCGTGAACTGGTACTCTTCCATGAGCCCATGGTCTTCAAAGAGCTTCAGGGCCAAATCGACTCCCTTTCCAGCACACCCTTTGCCGGGCACCGGTCCACCGCACTCCGTGCCGTAGAGGTGGTTGTTGTGATTGACCCCGGGGAAGATCAGTTGCTTGAGGATCTCCCGGTTCATCGCCCGCGCTCCTCCCCGCTTCTGGATTTCGTCCAGAACAGTGGGCTTCAAACCGCCGCACAGATTGGCAATCGAGTCATGTTTCGGATCGCAGCCGATCTGGAAGACTTTTTCGCCCATCAGAACCATGGCCGCACTCACGTTGGCGGAAACGGTCGACTTGCCGATGCCTCCGGTGCCATAAATGGAAATCCTGACAGGTTTGTTCCGATTGACCGGGGCGGCGGGTATCTTAGCCACATAGGCGCTCCGTCCTTCTTGGCCGGAGGCCCGGTCTAAGCTTTGAAAGCTCAAAAACATGTCAAAGAGCTCGTCGTAGCTGTCGATGGGTCGCGGATCTGTTTTTGGCGAACCTCGTTCCACTTTTCGCGCCATCTCGCGAAACGTGGCGGCGATATCCGAGTCCGGAAGCGTGCGAACGATGGGGCCGCCGCGCTGTTCTGCTTCCTTAAAAGCGGCAGGATCACGTTTAATGCACGCGACTACGGGCACGTTGGTCTTTTCAGAAAACGCGCCGACGATCTCCTGCTCGCGCGCAACGCCCCGCATGTTTACGACGTACCCGAGTACCTTGAGATCGCCGCCGACCGCCTTTACGGCTCGAAGGATGTTATTGCCCGCATAAATAGCCATCAACTCACCGCTGATGATGATGAGTACCTCCCGGCCCCCGCCGCGCAGCGGCGTCGAGAATCCGCCGCAGACCACATCACCGATGAGATCATAAATGTTGTATTCTACTTTTTCGTAGTCTGCGATTTGGCCCTTGAATTTCTTCAGCTCGCCGAACGCGGTTGGCAAACCCACGCCGGCACAGCCGATACCCGGCTCCGGTCCGCCTGTTTCCGTAAGAAGAATTCCTTCTTGGGTTCTCCAGACCGCTTTCCCGATATTTTGCGCGTTGACGCCCTCTTTGCGCTTTAGGTCAAGGATCGGAACGACATCGCCGGTAAGATCGTACAGGTCGATGAGGCTGGTTTTCGGGGAACATCCGAGCAGCATAACCTTGCGCCCCTCCTCCTGGGCGAGCGCCTCACCGAGATTAGTCGCCACTGACGTCTTACCGATCCCGCCCTTGCCGTAGACAATGATATTGCGTTGACGATTCGGCTGTTCCATCACGCGCCCTTGTCCCTCTTTGAATAGTCGTAAAAACCTGAGCCGGTCTTTCTCCCGAGCCGGCCGGCAGCCACCATCTGCCTGAGTCTTAGTGACGGTCGAAACCTCTCACCATGGGCGCCGTGCAGGGATTGCATGGCGGATAAAACCGTGTCCAAACCAACCAGGTCCATTAGTTCAAATGGCCCCATCGGATGGTTGTAAGCGAGCTTGCAAGCCTTATCGATGTCGCCGATGGATGCGATGCCTTCTTCCAAGCAATGGAGGGCCTCAACCAGATATCCATTGTAGATGCGGGTTGTAACGAAACCTGTATAGTCTTTCTCAACCAAGATAGTTTCTTTACCCAGACGACCGCAGAGCTCTTTTGTCTTCTGAATGGTCTCTTCACTAGTGGCGTAACCACGCACGATCTCAACGAGCTTCATGACCGGCGCGGGGTTGAAGAAATGGGCGCCAATAACCCGCTCTGGACGGCGCGTCGCCGAAGCGATTCCGGTAATAGGCAAGCCGGTGGTATTGCTCGCGAGAATCGCTTGCGCGCCGCAGATTCCATCCAGCTCGGCAAAGACTTTGCGTTTAAGCCCTAGGTCTTCCGGCACAGCCTCAACAACAAAGGACGCGGCCTCCAGCTCACCGTACTGTGTCGTGAAACGGAGGCGCTTGAGCCAGCCGTCGACCTGTTCCTGTTTGGCTTGGCCTTTCTCGACTGCTCGGGCTGCGAGTCCTCCGATGGAGGCGCGGCTCTTGTTGAGAAATTCATCCGTGACATCCACCACGATCGTCTCGGCTTCCGTGCGAGAAGCCACGACGAACGCGATCCCCGTGCCCATTAACCCGCTGCCAATAACGCCGATCTTTTCCTGGCTCATCCTTCAGCCCCGTCGCCAGGAACGAAAGCCAGCTTCTTCCACGCCTCGGTTTCGTAAAAGGCCTCATCGACGACCTTACAAATTTCCGAGAAGAGCCGCAGGGATCCTTTCACACCAACGAGGGGCCAGGGAACGAAGTTGTAGTTGTTGAAGTAGTAAAAACCGCCGAGATTGAGGTGGGCGATGCCGTAGCTTCTAAAAAGCGGTTTGTCCTGGATAGAGCCGATCGCGAAATCCACGTTCGCCTGTTTCGCTGCTTCACCAAGCTGTAAATACGTTGGGTTTTCCAAGACTGTAAAATCGAGAGAATCCGATAGCGGCTCCAGTACTCTCTCCGCTTTCTCAATTCCAGCGTCTGTTTCACTCCACAGGCCCACGACCTTAACCCGGATATTAAGGTCGTGAAAGAGATAGCGTGTCATGGCGGCGGCAAAAGGCGCGTAGCCACAGACGGCGGCGTATTTGTCGCTCAGGAAGCTCGCCATCCAACTGAAGTTGTAGTTGCGATGGAGGATCTTTTTGACACTGCTCATCTCATCCAACAAGTATCGCTGCGCTTTCTTGCTATCACCAAAGCGTCCAGCCAGATTGAGCAGCCATTCCTCGGTATTGCCTATGCCAAATGGCAGCGCAAGATCATCGGTTAGAGTTGGAACTCCAATGGAGTCGCTTTTTCCTACGAAATCAGGCATCTCGTCATAACCCAGTAGCAGGTTTGCCTCGGCGGCAGAAAAGCGCTGCAAATCGGCGAAGTTCAAATTGCGCGAGAGAACAAGATTCACCTTGACGCCGGCCGCTTGCAGCATCTCCACGATGTGATCGATATCAAAAGGCCAGTTGGCGCTCCCCATAAGAAATGGCCCTATCAGATTGATTCCTTCACGCTTTCCGTCGTATGGTTCCACGACCTCGTCGAGAATCTTGCACAAGGCCAGCTCCGCCCCACGCACCACCCCTCCTTTGAAACCGGCATTTTCAATGGCGACGATTTTGACCCCGGTGTCTGCGGCCACACCCTTGGACACACCCTCGATATCTTCCCCACTCACGGCCGGGCAATCGCTCATAGATATCCAGATGCACTGAGGCACCTCTTTCACGAGCTTGGCCTCGGCAACCAGTCGGAGGGTCTTTACTAGTTTTGCGGCCCCTCCCATGATCGCTTCAGTTTCCAAAAACCCCGTGCCGACAATAGGCACGTAGCCGCCGTTGGGCAGCAGATCGCCGCGAAAATGCTGAGCCATTGCGTGACACCCTGAAACGCCGTGATAGACGTTAGCTGTGTCGAGTATGCCGCTAGTAATAAAAATGCTGCCGACAAAGGCGCCCGGCTGAAACTGGTCGCGCATTTTGGTTTCTTTATTGGGAGACAGAACTTCCATCATGACGCGGACCTTTCTTTGTGTTTGGCGAACTGGAACTCAAACGGCGTCGACGACCAGACCCGACCGAAGAAAGTTGGCTTTGACTTGCGCTTTGCAACCTTGAAAGACTCTATGATGCCGCGATAGGTCGTTGCGGTACCCGCGTAACCCACGCCAAGAAAGGATGAACCCTTGACCCGCTTCATCTGGGAGGAAGTGGTGTAACGAGCGACGTTAGATGGATCGAAGCTGCCACTTTTCGCGTAGGGGAATACATCATCGTAGATATAAAGGCACTCATCCGCATCCACCCCGAGATCGGCCATGACATCCTCGACATTGACGGGTTGATGGTAGGGGTAAGGGCCTATGAGCACCGGTGGGTTAAGGCCTTCAACCTCAGCGACCGCGATCAGATCATCTCTTTGAGATTTGAACTCCGCCGGGTGGAGGGAGTAGACGTAAGGTTTCATTCCCATCTCTTGGGCGAGCCGGGCATAGGCGAGCATCTCGCCATACTTCGCCTGGGAGTTTCTGGAACACTCCACGAGCAAAACTTTCCCATCAACCCATTTTTTGGTTTCCTCAAACAGCCCGGTCAGCTTCTCTTCTTCAGCCTTGACGAATCTCTCGGCCTCTTCTTCCCGATCCATAAAGCGGGCGAGGTCCACGACCCAATCGCGAGTCCCCTGCAGACCCATAGGGAGTTGCCTTTTGAGCCACGGAGTGCCGAATTGCTCCTCCATCGCTTGGGCCACCGGATAGCCCCACATCGCCGTGTGAATCGTGTTAACGCGGGCCTCAGGGGCCGTGCGCAGGTAGTTATAGTCTCCCGCATTCATGATCCGGTGAACCTTGAGACCGATCCCCTCAATTAAATGAACATAGGCTTCTGTGTTTCCGCCGTGCTTCCTCCCCTCGGCTTCGGTGAAGCGGGTGTCATAGTACAAGCCGAGAACATTGACTCCCTCCGGATCGACATTGGAAGGAGGATCCATCAGCGCAGCGACTAACGGACCCATCGCCTCGACGGCTTTCCCGCACTGAACGCCGGCAAAGCCGGGGCTCGGCGTGTAGACAACCTTGGCTTGGACATCAGATGCGACTTCGGCGATTACCGCATCGACATCGTCGTGAATCATGTAGGAGGCGCAGGTGTCGGTGATAATGATAAGGCGCGGGCGGTATTCGCGATCCACCTTCCGCAGCGTATCAGCCAGCAACTCAGTGCCTCCCATGATCACTGCATTTTCATCCATATTGGTGCAGGGTGAGTGGGCAAAAGGAAGGGCGGAGTGAAGCGAATAATGAGTCTGTTTAAAATTTTTGACCGCCGCAACGCAGGACAGCGGGCCGTGAGTGACGATGACCACATCGTGGAAGAATTGCTGAAAGTAAGTGGTCGTCCAAAGGTAACGACACCACACCCCCTCGTAGCCTGGCGTGAGTTCATTGAACTCCGGCGTGTCAATTTCCGGCAGCGACTCAAAGGCCTCTTTGAGTGGCAGCCAATGATAACCTTGGGCTGTGAGTTTTGACATGTCCCGGTAGGGGCAGCAATAAGGATGCCACGGCCCCTTGCGGCTCACTTTTCGAAAGCCCAGGTGAAATCGGTTGGGCTCTTACGCCAAAAAGATAATGCTAAGGGCGAGCATTACTAGTCAGCCATGACAATTCAGGGTTGCCCTTTTCTTGTGAACGGAAAAAAATGACACGATATTCTCAATATTTAGAAGCGGCGAATCTTTGCGACCATTCGCGGACTCCTCTTCGAACGCCTGCCGGGTTTCATCCGTTTTCGGATACGCTTGAAATCGGAGGTGCGATTCTTTCGCGAGAGTTTGCGCGAGGATGCAACAGGCCCACTCGCGCGATCTGGCGTGATTATTGCGGCACTCGGAGAGATCAACGAAGTATCGGGTGGCTGAACGCTGAAAGGAAAACCTCCATGCCTTACCGTGACCTGAGAGAGTTTCTCAACAAATTAGAAAAAGAGGGCGAGGTTCTCAAGATAGAACCCGAGGTGGATCTTAAGTACGAAGTAGGCGCGGTCTGCCGCCTCGCCCTCGACCGAGGAGGGGAGGAGCGAAACAAGGCCCTCTATTTCTCTCGCGTTAAGGGCAACTCTTATCCGCTAGCGGTCAACCTTCTCGCTACCCGCAAGCGCTATTGCCTCGCGCTTGAGTGCAGCGAGGAGGAGGTTCATCGCGAGTGGATCCGGCGAACGCAAAAACCTGTTGCGCCAGAGCTTGTCAAGGACGGACCCTGCAAGGAAGTTGTGCGCGTCGGCAAAGACGTCAACTTGTTCCAGCTTCCTATTCCGTGGTGGAACAACCTGGACGGAGGCTATTACATCACGTTTCCGTGTTACATCTCGAAGGATCCTGAAACAGGGATACGAAACGCGGGTATGTATCGCACGATGATCCATGACGAGAAGACCCTGGGAATCCTGGCGGCCCCTTACCGGCACGTTCGCCATCACTTCGAAAAAGCCCATGCTCAAGGCAAACCCTTCCCGGTCGCGATCGCGATCGGGTTAGACCCCTCGCTCTATATCGCTACGGTGGCTCCCTTCCCGTTCGGCGAAGATGAGATGGCGATGGCTGGAGCCTTGCGAGGCGCTCCGGTTCAGATGGTTCCGTGCGAAACGATTCCTCTAGAGGTGCCGGCGTGCGCTGAAGTGGTTATCGAAGGGGAGATCCCGCCGGATGTGATGCGCGAAGAGGGTCCCTTCGGCGAGTTCACGGGCTACTACGGCGATCGTGCTCCGCGACCGGTCATCCAAGTGAAAGCGATCACGCACCGAAAAGATTTGATCTATCAGGCGAGCTATGAAGGTCTGCCGCATCATGAGACCTGCGTGGTGTCGGGCATTAGCAATGAGGCCGAGCTTCTCCGACAAATCCCGCTTCCCGGAATCCAAAAAGTCCATTTCACTTCCGGAGGGGGGGGCTACCTTCACGCGGTCGTGTCGGTTAAAAAAGCCTATGATGGTTATGGCAAGATGGTGGGTCTCGCCGTTCTCGGAACGACGGCCGGAAGAACCGTGAAAATCGTCACCGTGGTTGACGATGACATCGATCCGAACGATATCGCGCAGGTGAACTGGGCGGTGACGATGCGAACGCGCATTGACCGGGGTCTTGAAATCATCAAAGATCTGTCAGCTAATGTCCTTGATCCCACTATGACACTTCATGAAAAGCGCTTGGGGTCCAGAACGGATAAGTTGATCATTGATGCCACTAAACCATTGCTGGAGCCCCTGGCACCTGAGTGCCGTCCCCAGGCCGAAATCATGGAGCAGGTCACGCGTAACCGGCATAAATACGGCATCGAGTAAGGCTCCGCCTGACTGGTTTACGCACTTGAGTTCACGGGGAAGCCAATCTGTGGCCATCGTGGTCTTCCTTGTACTCCTTGTTTTTGCGCCGGCGGTGCAATCTCAAGGGCTGCTGCAAAAAGTAACGATTAGCTACTCCAGCCGCAGCATCTCGTCGATTGACCTTTTCATCGCTCAGGATCGGGGCTTCTTCCGCGAGGAGGGTCTCGAAGCGCGGCTCGTCCAGGTGCGGGCAACCGTAGCGATTGCCGCCATCTTGTCGGATGAGGTCCAGGCCCTGGGCTCCATCGGCAGCGCGATGCGAGCCACCGAGCGCGGGGCGCCGATTAAAGTGCTGGCCGTGAGTCTGCGCCAGCCCCTTTTCTGGCTCGTGACCCGACCGGAAATTAAGTCTATCTCGGACCTGAAGGGAAAGGTTGTGGGCGTAGTCACGATTGGAGGCTCCCAGCATACCGCCCTGAGACGGATGCTGCAGACCGGCGCAGTAAACCCAGACGGTGAAGTGACGACAGTTCTTGCAGGAGACGTCCCCGCTCAACTCCAGGCGTTGGCGGCCAACTCCATTCAGGCTGCTGCCCTGTCCCCACCGATCGTCATCGTCGCCCGTGACAAGTTTAAAATGAATGTCCTCGCGGGCGCTATGAATGAGTTCACCAGTCTTCAGAACGGCCTCGCAGTTTCGGAGAAGACTCTGCGTGGGCAAAGAGAATTGGTGAAACGGATGTTACGAGCAAGAGCCAAAGCCAATCGCTATTTCCACGAGAACGAAAAGGGTGCGAGCGAAGTGCTCGCGAGGTACCTGAGCGTGGATTACCCGACTGCTATCGAGACCTACCGAGTGAGTCGACCGGCTTACACAACGGATGGTATTCCTACCGAGGAAGAGGTCCGCGAATATCTCAAGATGGATGCCCAGATTTTAGGTCTGGCAGAGCCAATCCCGATTTCCAAGGTCTTCGACTTTTCTCTTCAGCGCGAGGTCAATCAGGAGCTTGGAGTGAAGTAGACAGACTATCTGGAGCATGAATCTCTCGCCAGGAAGGCTTCGGCGACGAAACCGAGAATTGTTCAGCTCTTCACCAAGACTCAGCGTGATGCCTACGGGAAGATCACTCGTCACAGCGAAACGTTCCAGCGTCGCGACGAGGCCGGTCACTATATGCGATAATCCCAGGAGCCCCCTTTGTTCCTCGCCTCTAGCGTCACTTTGGCGGCGAAAGTGAGACGCTAAGGCCGGGACACAGTGTTGCTTGACCGACAAATTCTAAAAGCACACATACCGTGATCCGAGCCGTACGTCCCAGCGGACAGATTGTAAAGAATGTCATGCGAGACGCCGCTCCCCGTGTTTTCGCGTTTTCGCAATTGCGAAAACACGAAACAATGACGTTAACGGTGAGTTGGGGAGGCGGACTTCACAAATCCCGACAGCGCGGCGAGTATTTTTCGTGTCTCGCGCGGATGCTTGAGCCGGTATTGCGCCCGGGTTCCTTCGGTTTGATAGCGCACCACTTCGGCGAGCCTCAAGGCGGCCAAAATATTGCTGACGCGAGAGACGCTTCGACCTGCGGCTTTCGCGATCTCGCTCGTGTTCATCTCTTTGCCTTCAGCCAAGAGACTGACGACCGTAAAGGCAATGGGATTACCCAGAAGTCGGCATAGCCGCGATTGCCTGTATTCCGCCTCATCCACGGCCGCGACTATTATCATGTTTTCGCAATTGCGAAAAGACGAAAATATGATCAAGGGGGAAACAAGAGGAGCCTGGGCGCGAAAACGAGATCGTCATCGGCACCGACACGCTGTGGCGTGCGGCTGCTGAAAGGGCGAGCCAATGGAGCTCACTTTTTGCCGCGCAGAGCCACGTTTCTCGTGTTTTCGCAATTGCGAAAACACGAAACAATGACGCTGACGTTTCATAAACGCAAATATCGCAAGGCTGACGCCGGGCCTGTGTTCGGCGGAAAGGAGTAGAATAGCTGATCGCACCTACGTCGTGCATCACTATCTGGATCAACTTCCGTCCCGGCCCCCCCAAGCTGTCCGCCTAAGACGAAGCGGGACTTCCCTCAGCAAATGAGAGTCACCCCATGGATCACGACAGCAATTCATCTGGACACGCAGAGTGTTCTGCCTGGACCCCGGCGACGTGACGAGTAGCGCCTCATCCCGCGCTGAAATTCTATGAGTTCGCGAAATAAGTCAAAACTCAGGCCTGACACTCGCCCTGACCCTGACCCTCGCCCTGACCCTCGCCCCCTTTTCGCGCGTTTGGGTACACCTTACGTGGCAGATCGGGTTTCACTGGAACTTTACGATATCCTAAAAGCTGTCTGCGTTTCAACGTAATAAACCGGATAGAGTCGGTGTAGAACTGAAGGCCTGAATCTTGACTGATTTCTACGAGATGGAATTTAGCCTCGATATCAGTGCTGACCATTCGGACACGGGAGCTTAGGCGAATAGGGAATTCGGTGAGGAGTCAAGGGTGATATGTCGGTGATCGTACCGGAGAACGGCCGTGATCGTGGATCGTGGTTGTGGGCTACGGACAAGGATTCAAACGGCAGCGAGGAGCCAAAACCGCAGCGCCACGATCATCAATGCAGGTTTCGCTGGCCGTAACGGGCGGACCGTTCCTTGACGAGGAAACCGATCCGCCGCTTGTTCGGCTCCGGCGGGGTCATCAATTGCCTGATAGCATCAAAGACGACTTTAAACTGTGCGTCATACTTCTTCTCCAGAAGCTCCAGTTTCCGGGCTAGTTGCGCGTTCGAGGCAAGCAGTTGGCGCAGACGAACAAACGCGCGCATGATCTCTATATTGACCTGCACAGCACGTTCACTGTTTAAAACAGAGGAGAGCATCGCCACACCCTGTTCGGTAAACACGAAAGGCGGAGTGCGCCGGCCGCCCCAACGGCTTGAGGTCACAGATTGTGACCTCAAGTTTTCAAACTCTTCTTGATTGAGTTGGAACATGAAATCGGCGGGGAAGCGGCGTTGATTGCGTTTCACCGCCTGATTGAGCACTTTGGTGCCTACTCCATAAAGTTTCGCCAGATCGACATCCAGTATCACTTTGTGCCCTCGAATGAGAACGATAAGCCGTTCAATTCGCTCCACTGGTATAAGAGTTTTCTGGTCCGCCATAAGTTCCGCCGATCTTATGCAATTCAAGGGTGGGAGAGCAAGGGAAAAAAAAGTCCACGGGGCGTCCACGGTGCCGCGCTTTTACATTTGACGTTTCTCACCCGACCTGGAGGCTTGCCTGAATCACGACCGCGAAGTCTTGCGCGGCCCGTACAGTCGCTCACATTAAAACGCTATAACGGGCGACAAAATCTAGCGTCAGGTGCCTATCGATAACTCGAAACCTGGAACTCGGAACTCGAAACTGCCCTCGTTACGCCTCCGCTCGCATTCGAATCCGAGTAACCGCTCAAATATCCTAGTCCTAGTCGAAGCCTCTTATCAAGCGGTGAGTCGGTCATGGCTCAGACGATTTTTGGTCCCTGCCGGACCTCATTATCATCTTCCATGCGAGCGGATCTTATCGCGGACAATTTTTGGAATAGGAATGGCCTTGAAATTGTTCTCGTGGCCTTGGACGCAAACGGTTCTTAGCACCCCTCTGGCTTTAACCTCAACCGTGTTTTCAATAAGCACCTCGAAGGTCAATGTCCGTTGAGTGATTTTTTTCAACTTCAAGGAAACTGTGAATTTTTCATCGACCACAATCGGGCGCAGAAAATCAAGGCTCGCGTGCTGCCGGGCCCAACCGATTTTTTTCTTTCCACTCGCGGCCCAGTACTCCAATAAGGGTACCCCCAGCGAGCGGAACAGAGACTGTTCGGCCTCCTGCATCCAGGCAAACATCTGGTGAAACTGCGCGATGCCCGCCGGGTCGGCCTCGTGAAAAAGCAACCGTCGTTCGATGCGATGCTCAAGCATGAAATTGTTTTTGGTTCAGATTTTCAAGAAGATTCTTTTGGGTTTCCTGTGACGGCGTATTCACCACAGAGGCACCGAGTTCGCTGAGTTCGGATAATTTCTATCAAAAACTATTTACTCCGCGTCCTCCGCGCCTCCGCGTGATTCACACGGGGAAGCCTGAAGAACCCAGATTTTCAAGAAAAACGATGGAGCGATAGGAGCAGTCTTGTAGTTTCAGGTCTCGAAATAGCCAATGTCGCCCAGCCGGCCGCTTCATCCCGCCTGAGTTCCGCGAAGTGTTTTGGTTCGTTCCCAGTCGATCTTTCTCGTCGCAGGGTCGATGGCGACTTTGTAGATTTCCCGCGCTGCTTGAAGCGATACCAATTCATTGACGTAGACATCGTCCCAGACTGCCTGAGGATCTCTCTCCTCCGGTCTGCCGACCCCGCCCCCGCCGCCCGTATCCTTAACTACGTGATCGCCGGCCTTGAGCTGATGCAGCCGGTGCGTCTTCGCGCGAATTCTCTCGCCATTGCGCACGATATGGCAGATATTCGGCGGCGTCGGTTTTCCGCCCAGCGCGCCGTGACTGAAAGTCGTCTCGCCGTGCCCTGCGCCCGTATGCATTCCCGCCTCGCCGCCGAGATTTTCCACTTCCCAGTGATATCCGGGACCACCGCGCCACTTCCCCGCTCCCGATGAATCGATGCGAAACTCGCGGCTGATGACCTTCCACGGGTATCGGATCTCCACGTCCTCGGTGTTCGGTCGAGAAATTTCCCCGAGCGTTCCAATCGAAGCCGCGCCCTGGTAGCCGTCGTAGCCCGCCACCGCGCCCGCTCCGCCTTCGGCGTGATAGCCGGGAAAAACATAGAGGCCACCGGTGCGCGGATTGGTGCCGTATATATATTGCCCGTAGCGCCGCCCCCAGCCCGCCGCCGCCCGGCTTGGCACCGCCTCCGACATCGCCATCATCACCGCTTCCATGATGTTATGGCCCATGTTGACCGGCGCGCCGCCCATCGGCGCCGGATACTTTGCGTTCACCACCAAACCTTCGGGGGCGATCACATCGATCGCCTGCATCGTCCCCTCGTTGTGATAATCCGCCAGCGCGGAATCGAGGAACAGAATCGCTCCGGCCACGCCGATGCTATAGGTGCTCGGATAGCTGCAGTTGACGAAACCGCGCCGCTGCTTGTCGCTCTTGGAAAAATCCAACGTCAACCGGTCGCCCTTGACCGTCACGTCGCAACGCACCGTTACCGGCACGTCTAATTCATAACCGTCATCGTCGGTGGACGATTCGCCGTAGTACGTCCCGTCAGGCATCTTCTCGATGCACGCGCGCACCGCCCGCTCGGTGCGCTCCTGCATCACCGCAACGCAGCCCTGCACCGTCTCGATGCCGTAGCGCCCGATCAAATCGAGCAAGCGATGCTCCGCGACCTTGGTTGCCGCTATCATCGCGTAACTGTCCGTCCTCACCCCATCCGCCAGGCGCACGTTGTTCCAGATCAAACGCAAAATATCGCGCTGCTCCACCCCCTTTTCCACCACCCTGACGCCGGGAATGAGAATTCCCTCCGAGTGAATATCATAAGGGTCGGAAAAATAGGCTCCCGGATAAGCCGCGCCCGTATCCTCCACGTGGGCACGCGCCAGAGTCCAAAATACCGGCTTGCCCTGATAGAAGATCGGCCGAAAAAACCCCCAGTCCGGCGCATGGCAGGAAAATCCGTGGTACGGATCGTTGGCGAGAAAAACATCGCCTTCGTTAACGTCGCCGCGGTACTCGTCCAAAATGTAGCGCACCGAATATTTCGCGCCGACGAACTGGATTGCTAGTCCCACGGGGATGGCGATGGTGTTGCCCGCGCCGTCCCAGATGCCGACGGAAATATCCTTGAGCTGGGAAATCAGGTAGCTCTGCGAAGTGCGCTCGATGACGTGGCGCATCTCGCGGCAAATGCGCTGCAGCGAATGCCACACGGTCGCCAGAGTCAAGGGATCGATGGCGGCGGCAGCAAACGATGTCTGCGACCCTCTTTGTTGCTCCATCGCTTAACTCCTCCTCAAGAGGTAAGTGCCCGCGGCGTCCACCGTGGCGGTAAAACCCTGGGGAACGACCACCGTGGTTGCTTTTTCTTCGACTATGGCCGGGCCGGGAAGGACGTGACCGGCAAGCATCCGCCCGCCATCGTAGCAGGGAGTGTCCACCCATTCCTTGCCGAACCGGCAGCGCCGCGTCCGTTTGAACGCGCCCTTGGGATCGTGAGTCCCCTGAGCCAACGGCAAAATTTGTAGACCGAAGCTGCGCGGCGCCGTGGCCCTCAAGCGAAAGGTCAAGAACTCGACGGCGCGGAACGGCAGATCAAAGGTATAGATTTCCTTGTGGCGGGCATGAAACGCCTTGACCACCGCTTCGACATCCGCCGCCGAACGGAAGTCGCTTGGCAGCGGCAGCTCGATCTCATGGAACTGTCCCGCGTAGCGCATATGGACGGTCCGCGCCAGGATCATCTGCCCGGGATCCATCTGGCTTTCGCGAAAGTCCGCCGCCGCCCGCTCTATCAGGTCCTGGTACAGGGCCTCGATCTGTTGGAGATCGAGTTTGTCGGCGCGGGCGATCTGGGTGCGCGAGTATTCTCGCCCCACATCCATGGCCAACATGCCGAAGGCGCTGTAGAGCGCGGCGTACTTGGGTATGATCACGCTGGGAATGCCGAGCAGCTCGGCGACGGCGGCGGCGTGCACCGCGCCGGCGCCGCCACCGACGACCAGGGCGAAATCGCGCAGGTCAAGACCGCGCTTGGTCGAAAGCTCGATGATTTCATCGGCCATCAGCGAATTCACGCTCTGAAAAATCGTCTGGGCCGCCTCGATCTCCGTCAGTCCCAGCGCGCCGCTGATCCGTTGAACCGCCTGGCGCGAGCGCTCCGCGTCGAGCGCGATCTCGCCGCCAAGAAAATAATCGGTGGGCAAGTAACCGAGCAGCACGTCCGCGTCGGTCACGGTCGGCTGATCGCCGCCGCGTCCGTAGCAGGCCGGGCCCGGGTCGGCGCCCGCGCTCTGCGGTCCGACGCGCAGAAGACCGAGGGAATCGATCCAGGCGAGGCTGCCGCCGCCGGCGCCGATGGAATGGAGGTCGACCATTTTGATCGCCACCCGCTCGTCGCCGATCCAGCTCTCGGTGGTCGTGGGAATTTCGCCATGACGGATCATGCAGACGTCGAGGCTGGTGCCGCCCATGTCGATGGAAATCAGGTTTTGCTGCCCCGAAGGTCCGGCGAAGAACAGCGCCGCCGAAGGAGCGGCCGCCGGCCCTGAATTGATCAGCGATACCGCTTGGCGGCGCGAGTGCGTCGCCGACTGTACCAGCCCGTCGGCGCGCACCATCAACAGGCTGCCCTTAAAGCCGATGTCGGCGAGCCGCTGTTCCAGCGACAAGAGATAATCGGATACGATTGGGCCGATCGAAGCGCTCACTAAAGTGGTGCTGAAGCGTTCGTATTCCTGCCAGACCGGCAGGATCTCGTGCGACGTCGTGATGTAAACCTTGCCGGCGAAGGTCTCGCGGCAAATCTCTGCGGCTTTGCGCTCGTTCTCCGGGTTGGCGTAGGAGTGCAGAAAACAAATCGCAATCGATTGGACATCTTCGCTCCTGCACTTTTCCACCGCCGCTCGGGCCGAAGAAACATCCACCGGCGTCTCGACCTCGCCCGTGTAAAGCATTCTTTCCCGCACCGGCAGGCGCAGATAGCGCGGGACAATTGGCTTGTAGGGCGGCACCTGGAGGTTGTACATCGAGGTGCGAATGTTTTTAAAACCGCGGCGGATTTCCACCTCGTCGCGGAAGCCTTCGGTGGTCAGCATCGCAATCTTCGCGCCCCGTCCGGTGAGCAGCGCGTTGGTCGCGAGGGTCGTGCCGTGAATGATGCACTCCACGGTGCGGGCGAACTCCGGCAAGCTCTTTTGCTCGGCCCGGGCCGCCTTTTCAAGGCACTCCATGAGCCCGCGGCTAGGGTCTTGCGGAGTCGTCAGAGCTTTGAACTCGCGCAGCCTGCCTTGCTGATCCAGCACCAGGCAATCGGTAAAAGTCCCGCCCACATCGATGGCAACTCGGCTCATTTCAAAACTCCTTCCTCGTTTCCGTCAGAAAAAGTCCTGAGTGCTGAGTTCTGAGTGCTGAGTCCCCACCTCCCCTTCCTAACTCAGGACTCGTTACTCAGGACTCAGGACTTGGCCTTAACCCTACCGGCCTTCGAACACTCCGGACCACTTCGTCTTTATCTCGCGTAAGTAGCCCGGGTCCGCTTCGGCGACTTTCGGAAACTCATTGATCCAGTCGAATGGGCGGCAAGCATCGATGACCGCGCGCGAGTTATATGCGGAATTGCGGTCCCGCACTAGAGGATCGATGGGGCCGCTCCAGCTCTTGCGCATGATGTCGATGTCGGTTGCCGGATCGGACCGGGTGGAAATCGCCCACATCACTTCTTCGGTATTCGCCGGATCGATATCCTCATCGACGACGATCACGTAGCGGTTCAAATACGCGCCGGTCTGGCACTGCGAGGCCACATAGGCCGCTTGCCGGGAATGGCCGCAATAACGTTGCTTGATGCTCACTACGATGACCATCCTTCCCGCCGAGGACTCGGGCGTCCACACGCCGCGCACGTCGGGAATCCCCGCTTTGACCAGCGCGTCGCGAATCATCGCGGACTTGAGCACGCTCCTCATGTAGGAAAAATCATGGGGCGGCTTGGCGCATGGGGCGCCCAGATTGATCGGATCGTTGCGATGATAAACCCGCTCGACGGTGAGCACGGGGACGGGCGCGGGCATGGCGGAATAGTAGCCGGTGGCTTCGCCGAACGGCCCTTCTTTTGAAAGATGATCCGGCCGGATCCAGCCGGCCAGCACGATCTCGGAATAGGCTGGCATCGGCAATCCGGTAAGCTCCTCGCGGATCACCTCGATGGGAGCGCCGATGATCGCGCCGCCGTAATTGTACTCGCCGATGCCGGTCGGAACTTCCAAGCCGGCGAGGATCAAAAAGAGCGGATCATGCCCGAGGGAGACCAGGATCGGACAACGGCCGTCTCGCTTCCACCATTTCTCGTAATGCATCCGCCCATGTTTTCCCATGGTAATGGCGACGGTCGCTTCCGGTCCGCCCAGAGTCATCATGCGATAGGCGCCGATGTTGATCCAATCGGAATCGGTATCCGCAGTGATCACCGCCGAGCCGGTGCCAATGAAGCGGCCGCCGTCGTCCACATGCCAGATCGGCGCGGGAAACGATTCCAAGTTGATATTCGAGTCGATAACGTTTTCCAGGATCGGTCCATTCGTTACGAACGTGGGAGCGAAGCGGCTCGACTCCTGCTCCCACTGGTTGGGTTTGCCCACCAGCGCTTCCGCGAAGGCGCAATCGTCGAGATCGGTCGGCATCCTGAGGGTCAAAAGCAAGCGCCGCCGGCTCGCCGTGGAGGCGGTCAGAACGCGATAGCCGGCCGGGTAGTCCTTGATCTTATCGAACATGAGCGTGGGAGTGGGCTTGAGCCGGGTGTTGAGCTCGGCGATGGCGCCAAGCTCGAGGTTCCAATCCGCCCCCTTGACCGTTCGAATCTCCCCCATCTGTTCCACAGCTCGCAGCCAACTGCGCAAATCGGTCGATGAACCGTGCGGCGTCTGCGCCATCGAGCGCGAAGACTGGCTCTCCATCTTTTCAGCGACAACCTGGTTCATGCGCCACCCCCTTTTTTAAAGCGAAAGCGATAAGTGTGTTAACATAAATCACCCTCCCCTTAATCCCCTCCCGTCAAGGGAGGGGAGACTTCTTAGGTCCCCTCTCCCTCCGTGAAGTAGCGACTCGATCGGGTCTACAGTCTCGACCGTGGTAAATACTCCACGGGGGAGAGGGCTAGGGTAAGGGGTACGAAAGCTTACTTAATCGCCACTTCAGGCAAGGCCCCGCAGGGCCTTCGTCGTTTCCAAATCGATCTTTCTCGTCGCGGGATCGATAGCGACCTTGTAGACCTGCCGCGCCGTTTCAATCGTCACCAGCTCGTTAATATACACGTCGTCCCACACCGCCTGCGGGTCGCGCTCCTCCGGCCTGCCGATGCCTCCGCCGCCGCCCGTGTCTTTGACCACGTGGTCGCCGCCTTTTAATTGATGCAGCCGGTGCACCTTGGCGCGGATCTTTTCGCCGTTGCGCACGATGTGGCAGATATTCGGCGGCGTCGGTTTTCCGCCCAGGGCGCCGTGACTGAAAGTCGTCTCGCCGTGCCCCGCGCCCGTATGCATTCCCGCCTCGCCGCCGAGATTCACCGCCTCCCAGTGAAACCCCGGACCGCCACGCCATTTTCCCGCCCCCGACGAGTCCTTGCGAAACTCGCGGCTGATGACCTTCCACGGATATCGGATCTCCACGTCCTCGGTGTTCGGCCGGGAAATCTCACCGAGCGTTCCGATCGAAGCCGAGCCTTGATAACCGTCGTAGCCGGCCACTGCACCCGCTCCGCCCTCGGCGTGATAGCCGGGAAAAACATAGAGGCCGTCGGTGCGCGGATTGGTGCCGTAAATATATTGCCCGAAGCGCCGTCCCCAGCCCGCCGCCGCCCGGCTTGGCACCGCCTCCGACATCGCCATCATCACCGCTTCGAGAATGTTACCGCCCATGTTGACCGGCGCGCCGCCCATCGGCGCCGGATAGTTGGCGTTTACCACGAGTCCCTTGGGTGCGATCACCTCCATCGGCCGCATGGTACCCTCGTTATGATAGTCCGCCAGGGCCGGGTCTAAGAACAGAATGGTGGCAGCCACCGCGTTGCTATAGGTGCTCGGATAGCTACAGTTGACAAAGCCGCGCCGCTGCTTGTCGCTCTTGGAAAAATCCAACGCCAGCCGGTCGCCCTTGACGGTAATGTCGCAGCGCACCGTCACCGGCACATCTAATTCATAACCGTCGTCGTCGGTGGACGATTCGCCGTAATAGGTCCCGTCGGGCATCTTCTCGATGCAAGCGCGCACGGCCCGCTCGGTCCGTTCCTGCATCACCGCAATGCAGCCCTGTACCGTCTCGATGCCGTAGCGGCGAATTAAATCGAGCAAGCGGTGTTCCGCCATCTTGGTCGCGGCGATCATCGCGTAGCTGTCGATGCGCACCCCCTCCGCCAGCCGCACGTTGTTCCAGATCAAGCGCAGAATATCGCGCTCCTCTACGCCTTTCTCCACCACCTTCACACCGGGTATCAATAGGCCTTCGGAGTGAACATCGTAGGGATCGGAAAAATAAGCGCCCGGATAAGCCGCGCCGGTGTCCTCGACATGGGCCCGCGCCAGCGTCCAAAATATCGGTTTGCCCTGATAGAAAATCGGCCGGAAAAACCCCCAGTCCGGCGGATGGCAGGAAAATCCGTGGTACGGATCGTTGGCGAGAAAAACATCCCCATCGTAAACGTTGCCCTTATACTCTTCCAGAATGTAGCGCACCGAATACTTCGCGCCGACGAACTGAATCGGCAGCCCCACGGGGATCGCGATGGTATTGCCCTCGCCATCCCATATACCGACGGAAATATCTTTGAGCTGTGAGATGAGAAAACTCTGCGCCGTGCGCTCGATGACGTGGCGCATCTCCCGGCAAATCCGCTGCAGCGAATGCCAGGTGGTGGAAAGAGTCAGGGGATCGATGGGGTTCCTAATATCCATGGATTTTTTGCTCTCTATTGATGAAGCGGCGGTGCTTTCAATGACCATATATCGTTATCTCCTCGTGTACTACTATGCCTGAAAGTTTGCGCGGCTTGCGAAATTTTCCTCGAGTTATTTTTTCCACCCACTCTCAGTACAGCGGCAACATGTCGCCAAATAGAACTCCGCGAAACATGCCAAACTTCATAAAGAGTTCGAAGTAGCCGACGACAAATGCCCAGGTAAAAAGAGCCACCATCACCGCGGTTAGCCACTTGGCCCGGCCTTCGAAATGCGCGAAGAGCAAAACAAACAGCGGCACCGCGAAGCGAAAACCGATAAGACCGATTGCCACGGCGGCAAGAATGAGCCAGCCGATCATCGCGGCGACGTGCGACGGGGCATACTTCGCCTCGCGGATCTCGTCAATGTTCGGTTCGCCGGCCGATGAATCGCCCAAGTGAACATCCGCTCCTCTCAAGATCGCGGGTTTCCACAGGGCCGCTATCGAAAGCGCCAGCAGAATGGCGGCCGGAATGCCGATAGCTAATGGAAACATCCGCGAATTGCGGCCGTAACCGAGCGCCAGTATCACGCAATAGAGCGTAAAGACCAGCATGAACAGGTTAAGGATCGTTGCCCCCTCAAGCAGCTTTTTCATGTCTTCGTTCTTTCTCCAGCAAGCGGCTTTTTAAAACAGGGTAGAGCGCCACCGCAATGGAGCTTAGCAGCAAAATTAAAGAGACCGGCGATTTGAGAAAGATCAGCGGACTGCCCTCCGAGATGTAAAGCGCCTGAATGAAGGCCAACTCGGCAGCGCCCGCCAGGAGAAAACCGATGGTCACCGGCAGCAATGAATAGCCGTGACTGACGAGGAAAAAACCGAAAATACCGCTACCGATGGTGACCAGCACGTCCCAGTAGTTTTGCCTCACCGCGAAAGAGCCGGCCAGTATCAGCATGACAATGACCGGCATGACCAGGCCCATCGGCAGGGTAGTGATGCGGGCCAGCCAGCGGGCGACCAGAAAACCTACCAGACATGAGAAAAGGGTCCCGGCAACCAGTCCAAAGACCACCACCCAGACAATTTCCATATGTTCTTTCATGAGCCAGGGTCCCACGGGAATTCCGTGCAACGTCAAGCCGGCCATCAATACGGCCATCGCCGCCGAACCGGGGATGCCGAACGCCAACGTCGGCACCGCATCGCCGCCGTAGGTGGCGTTGTTACTACTTTCGGCGGCGATAAGACCCTCGATGGAACCCTTGCCGAACATAGGATCCTTTGACATTTGGGCTGTCATCGCATAGGCGACGACGTTGGAGACGCTGCCGCCGATGCCTGGAGCGATGCCGACGATAATTCCGGTCACCGAGCTCCGAACAAGTGTCCAGGGGTACTCAAAGACATCTTTAACACCCTGGAGGGCGCCGTGAAAACCAGCATGTATAATCTCCGCGGCCGGGACTCCCTTGCGCGCGTCCATGCCGGATCGAATAGCCTCACTCAATCCGAAGATGCCCGTCAGGAACGCCACGTCCTGGATGCCGTCCCACAGATATTGAGAGCTGCCGAGAGGGAAACGGAAAACACCCGTCACCGGGGAAAAGCCGACGAGGGAAAGCAAGACGCCGACGCCTGCGGTGGCAAGGCCGCGGATCATATTTTGTTGAACCGCATACGCGATGGTGACCATGCCGAGAAGAACCAGCATGAAAGTTTCCGGCGGACCGAAGAACAAAACGAGCGGCTTAACAATCGGGATGCTTACGACCAAGGAAGCGATACCGATCAGTCCGCCCAGCGCCGAAGCGGTCGCCGAAATCGACAGGGCGCGCGTTCCTTCGCCTCTTTTCGCCATGGGGTAGCCTTCGATGGTTGTAGCTGCGTTCGCGGGAGTGCCGGGTATATTGACGAGAATGGCGGGTATGGCGCCGCCATAGGTTGCCGAGGCGCAAATGGAGCTGAGGAAGTAGATGGCCGTGAGGCGATCCATGCCGAAGGTAAAGGGCAGAGCCACCGCCATAGCCTGGATGTTGCCGAGTCCGGGCAAAATGCCGGCGACCAAGCCGATGATCGAACCCAGGATTACAAATCCGATGACCTGGGCATTGGCGAGCGCCGCGAGCGCGGGAGCGATTCCCTCAAACATGCCCGTGATGCTTACTGCGTCTTCGCCGCGGCGTCACGAAGATCAGGGGCGTACTTGGAGAACAAACCGCTCAGGCCCGAAACGATTTGCTGGGTTCGCTTTGCGTCGGCGTAGGTCGGAGTGAAGCCGGCTGTCCTGATCGCTTCCAGAAACTCATTGTCGCGATAGAGCTTGGCCAGGCCGTCGCGATAAACATTCGCCAGTTCAGCCGAGGCCCCAGGCGGCAGGAAAAATGCCAGGCTGATCTCGAGCTCAAGGGGGTGGCCTTGCTCCTTCGAGGTAGGAACGTTGGGCCAAATGCTTGGGCGTTCCACACCATAAACCGCTATCGGGCGAACCCCGTCCTTCAAATAGCGGTTGGTAAATTCAATCCCGAGGGAGACCGCTTCGCAGTCCCCGCGCAACAACCCCGCCATCGCGGTGGGCGCGCCCTTGAAACCGGGTATCAAGCGCATAGGTATGCCGATCGCTTTGGTCGCAATCACTATGTACGACATGTCCATTCCGGTGGTGGTGCAAAAAGGCACCGGCTTGGCGGGTCGCTTCATGTCATCGAGAGATTTGTATGGGGCCTTGGGGCCGACCGATACCGTGTAGGGCTGGTGGTAAGTGGACATCAACGGGACGAATTTGGAGAAGTCGAAGCCGGCGCCATCGATGCCATAGAGAGCTTCGTTCGCCAGCGCATCGGGAGTGTAGGCGCCGCCGACCGCAGCGCCATCCGGTTTGGAACGGTAAACGGTCTGGACCCCCGCTCGCCCTCCGGCTCCAGCATCGTTCTTCACGACAAATACGGGAGACCCAGGCAGGTATTTAGGTAAGAAGCGCGCCACAACCCGCGTCTGAATATCCGCGCCGGTGCCAGGAATATAGGGGATGACGAGATTGATCGTCGATGGGAGAGCGGGAGTCTTGGCCGGCTGGGCGATCGCATGTTGATAAACGCCCAACAGAGTCAAAAAACCCGCGAGAACAGCAAGAATAATTCTGACCGAATAGACCATCGAACACCTCCTCTTGAAAAATAAACCCTTTGCTTTGCCTTGAGTCTTTCCGCCCAGGCCGAATCTTCCCACAGCAGCGAGCCCTCTCAACAACCTCGCACGCTCGGCGCCCAGACGCGTTCCGGTTTTCCTGCTTGGAGTGCTAGGCAAGAGTTAGTTCTTGGATGGAATGCGCAATGCGCGTGCCACTGATTCCGACTCGCCGGTTTTCCCCGAAAACGCTTGCCCACAGGACCCGTTCCCCACCATTGGCAATATCACAGTCTGGGAAAAAGGCGTATGTTTTTTTAATTTTGGGAAATATAACAATTGCAAGAGATAGACGAGTTTGTTAATGCTGATCCCGTTCAAAGATTTTTTACGATCATGAACTGGAAGGGGGGGGAATCGTCATGGCGCAAATAGTTTCTATTATCGGCATCACCCATAATCCTTTCATGCCGCGCCTGTTCAAGCAGCCGCAGCGCCCGCCGGGCTGCGAGAAAGTCATCGAACGAATCGAGATGATGCGCAAGAAACTGGACGACGCCAAACCCGATGTGCTGATCGCCGTCGGCAACGATCATCTGCATCAGTTCTTCATGGACAACATGCCGGCTTTCATGATCGGCAAGATGGAGCAGTACGACGGCACGTTTCATGACGAAATCCGCGAGTTCGGCCTGCCGACCTGCAAGCTCGCCGGCAACCCGGAGTTGTCCGATGCGATCATGGAAGGCGCCTTCGACCGCGGCGTCGATTTCGCATACTCGAATGAATTGACCATCGATCATTCGATCATCGTGCCGATGCTGTTCGTCCGCCCCGAGATGGACATTCCCATCGTGCCGATCTTGACGAACTGCATCGCGCCACCGATGCCGCGGCCGAAGCGCTTCTACGAAGTCGGCAAAGCAATCCGCGCCGCCATCGACAGTCTCTCAACCAACAAGCGCGTCGGCGTGCTCGTCAGCGGTCATCTATCCTTAGAGATCGGCGGCCCAAAGCAATTCGAACGCCACCTGACCGATCCCAACTTCGACGCCGCCGCCGTCGGCTGGATCGTCGACGGAGATATCCAGAGCGCCGCCGAAGGCTGCACGCCGGAGAAAATGATGAAAGCCGGCAATATGACCACCGGCTATCTGAATTTTCTCATGATGATGGGCGTGGCGAACGCCAGCAAGCCGTCGCATGCGGAAGGATTGGACGCGGGCTTTCCGGCGATTCCGTTTTTTAGCTGGGACCAAAAGGGATAAAAGTAATGGATTGGAAAATTCTCTCAACTGTTTTTACTTCCGTCTTCATCGCCGAATTAGGCGACAAGACTCAACTGGCCACAATGCTATTCGCGTCGGATAAAGACACGAGCAAGCTGACGGTATTTCTCGGCGCCTCCTTGGCGTTGGTTGTTACCTCGGCACTCGGCGTTGTCGCCGGTTCATTCTTATCGGAATACGTCAGTGAAAAATTCTTGCATTACGCGGCGGGAATCGGCTTCATCGCCATCGGAGTTTGGACACTCCTGAAGGCGTAATTACCGTGTCCTTGATTTGCAATAACTGAGCCTCTAAAATCGGAAGTCATGAAGACGAACCTTGTCAAAAAGATAAAGCGAGACGCTTCGAAGCTGCTCGCCGAACTCAAAGAAGACAAAGCGCCGGTGCTCATTACCGAACGCGGAAAACCCGCCGCCTATGTGGTTGACGTACTGACCTTTGAACACCTGCAGACCAGAGTACGAATCTTGGAAGGAATCGCGCGCGGCGAGCAGGCGATCCAACAAGGGCGTGTCGTGACGCATGCGCAGGCAAAGAGAAGAATGCGTCGATGGCTGGGCTAATTTGGGCCGAACCAGCCCTGATGGATTTAGACGCCATCGCCGACTACATAGCCCTGGATAATCCCGTCGCCGCAAATACGCTAGTACGCAAAGTGTTCACCAAAGTTGGCGGGCTGCGCAGGTTTCCTCGAATGGGTTCCATCCCGCCTGAAATTCCCGACTTGCCCTACCGTGAGCTGCACATTCCACCGTGCCGGGTCTTTTACCGAATCCGGAGTGAAACTGTTTATGTTGTCCATGTGATGAGGGGCGAGCAATTATTGAGAAGAAGTTTGTTGGAAAAGAGACTTGAAGATATTTGATTGCTTTCTGACTTCCGGTACTGGATAAGAGAAATGGGGATAAGTCCAGAAATGGGGATAAGTCCAATTATTCGATCCGCGGCAAGCCTCCTACCAAACGATGAACTCGGCGGTTTGGCCAAAGAAAGAGAGCGACGCATGATTGATCCGAAGAAACAGGCACGTATCGATGAGGTAAAAGCACTTCTGGCGGAATTTTCAAAGCAACACTTGACGCGCGCGCCTGACCTCGGCGGTTACATCGAAAAATTGTGGGACCAAATTGGGCGGAAGCGAAGCTACGTCATCACCGGCGGTACAAAGGAAGTGTGGGCGTCGGCTGTCGTGTATGTGATCGCGCGGCTCAACTTCCTCTTTGACAAAGCCAGTCCAAACTACCTTACCGCGGACACGATCTGCGGCCATTTCGGCACAAAGAAAGGGACGGTGTCGACTCGTGCCGCAGAGATCGAGAAAACATGCCGGATACGCATAGGGCATGAAGGACTGTGCAGTCCCGAGATTTCCGACGATCTGACGTTCGTGCAGCTTTCAAACGGAATGGTGCTCCCCAAACGGATGGCAAGAGAAATGGGCTTCTTGTAATCTGGACAAAAGATGGCCGAAGCAAGCGCTGCACCGCTACCTCGTGCCTACCGCCGGCACTGCAAGGGCTGCTGTGGAATAGCGCTGGTCAGCGCTCACGGCATGGGATAGGTAGCGCTATTTTGCTAGGCGCGACCACAAGCATTTTCTCAACTTTCGCAAGTGCTTTTTGTAAAATTCTTTATCTAACATTATTACTGGCTCATTGGGCATCGTCAGCCCCTTGTCATTGCTGTGGATTTTTTCCCGCTGGCGGGTCATCGTCCAGGGCGGGTCCCGGCTCGGCTACTGTTACGCCGACGCCATGACGAAACCTAAAGCCGCCCCACAGCTCGGACGCCAGCACAGCGGCGGCCAGCGCGACTCCCACGACATCAGTTATCCAAGTGAAGATGATCCCCTTGCCCGTAGCGGGGGTAAGGAGGTTCAGCGCCGCCACGACCAGAAGCACGCGCTTGAGCCAGCCGAGCTCCCGAACGAAATAGCCGGTGAGCGCCATACCGAGAAGCACCGCGCCTGCCACAGCGGTGACGGCGGCCAGGGACACGTCCACGAGGGAGCCTTTGAGCAGCAGCGCCGGCGAGAAAACAAAGAGAAAGGGGACAACATAGGCCACGATCCCCAACCGCGTGGCCTCTAGACCCGTCTTCATGGAATCGGCCTGAACAATGGCCGCCGCGGTGTAGGCCGCCAGACAAATGGGCGGCGTGATCATGGAGACCATGCCAAAGTAGAAGATGAAGAGGTGGGCACCCAGCGGGTCGATGCCCAGTTGCACCAGGGCGGGCGCCACGAGCACAGCCAGAAGGACATAAACCGCCGTGGTCGGCATGCCCATACCGAGAATCATGCTGACAATGGCGGTGAGGAGCAACAGAGCCAAAATGTTACCGCCGGCCAGGCTCACCAAGGCATAGGACAGAATGAAGCCCAGCCCGCTGACCTGAACGGCTCCGAGGATCAACCCGGCCAGAGCTACGGTAACCCCCAACTCCAACAGAGTCCGGCCAGTACTCTGGAGCGTTTCCAGCACCCAGCGCGGGCGGGCGCGAAGCTCTTTCCTTAAGAAACCCAGGGTCAGGGTGGCCAGCGCTGCAAAAATGCCGGCGTCTCCAGCGTCGGAATTTTGGATGAATAAGACGTAGACTAGGATCGAGAGGGGAACGAAGAAGACCCATCCCTTTCTTAGCACAGGAATGAGGGCTGGCAATTCCTGCCGCGACAAGCCCCTGAGTCCCATCTTGCCGGCTTCCAGGTCCACCTGGGTAAACAAGGCAACATAGTAAAGGATAGCCGGGAGGAGAGCGGCAACGGCTACATCCCGGTAGGGAATGGCCAAAATCTCAGCCATAATGAAGGCGGCCGCTCCCATAATGGGCGGCATGATTTGCCCTCCGGTGGAGGCTACGGCCTCGATGGCAGCAGCCACCGTAGGTTTATAGCCTGTGCGCATCATGAGAGGGATGGTGATGGGTCCGTCCACAGCCACGTTGGCGACGGCGCTCCCCGAGATAGTGCCAAACAAACTGGAGGACACCACCGACACCTTGGCCGGCCCCCCACGAAAGCGGCCGAACATGGCGACGGCCAGGTCGGTGAGGTATTCTCCGGCCCCGATCGCGAAGAGAGCCTGCCCGAAGAAGATGTAGGGGAGAACGATGGTGGCGGTCACCCCCAGGGGAAGGCCAAAGATGCTATTAACGTCCGTGTATAGGTAGTTGACCAGCCGGCCCCAAGGGACTCCCGTGCCGGCAAATCCTCCCGGGAAGAAGTGGGCGAAGCGCGCGTAGAGCAGAAAAAAGACACCGACACCGACGAGTATCCAGCCGACCGTCCGGCGCAACGCCTCGATAATCAGAAGGATCGCAATGACAGCGAGCACGAGCCGAAGAGCGTCCGGTTCACCCATGCTTAACATGATTTCGACGAAGAACAACCCGGGGTACAATCCGACAGTGAGCCCCAGCACGGAAAAAAGGAGGTCGTACCACGGAACCCGGTGGCGGTCGGCACCGCTTGAGGGGGGGACGCTGAGAAAAACTGCGCCAAGGATCAGCGCCAGAAAGATACCGAGGTATTGCTCCCTCATGATGGCCAGGCCCATATAGAACGGACCATCCGCCACAAAGAAGATGCCCGTTACGGGGATCGCGCTTAGCAGGGACTTTTCCCAGAGGCCGACGGGCCCCCGGAGAGATCGGAACTTGCTCAGCTCGATTTCAGCCATGCTCCGTCCATCGTTTCCGACCCGACTGTAGGCTTGTCATCATGCGAAAGGGGGGCGCCTCTCCCTCGAAAGGGCAAGGCGGCCCCCGGCGATTGTACCTCGCGCACTATTTCAGGAAAGGCAGCTCGCCCCGTAGCAGGGCCTCTTGATTCCGGTCCATATTAGCGGACCACTTGCCCATTTCTTTGTAAAGCTTGATAGCGCCGGGATGGTAGGGAATGGTGGCAGTCTCCTGGACGAAAACATCGGGGTTCCAGCCCCGAAGCTGCGGGTGGATCGGTTCCAACTCCTTCCAATGTTCCCACCACGTTTTTATAATGGCGTACGCCAGCTCATCGGACATGTGGGTAGAGGCGACCACGGAGATGCCATAGGACCATAGCGGGGTGTCCACTTTTATTCCGGCAGGGCCGGGTCGGCGGACGGTTACGTTACCCCCGGGCATGATTCCCCCAGCAACCCGGACTCCTTTGGGGTCTTGGCCAGCAGGCAGGTAGCGAACCCCCACGCGCGCGTCGGCCTCGCTCACAACACCCATGCCTACCGCCGCCACCGCGCCGTCCACCCGTCCCTCCATGAGAGCGCGCACGCCGCTCACGACCTCAGGAACAGGCACGGGCTGAACATCCTTGATACTCACTCCCGCCGTGGAGAGTGTCGCAAGACCCGAAAGGATGTTGGCCGGGAAGGCCGGAAAATCCCAGGTGAGCCGTTTTCCCTTGATGTCAGCGATAGACTTCATCGGGGAATCGGCCCGGACGAGAATTCCCAGTGACAGGTCGGTGCCAAGCGTGAGCAGGCGCAGGTTAGGGTGAGCACCGTAACGCGACTTAATATTTGGGGCCCCGGCCGGCAGAGGCTCGGGAGTTATCTTGCCAGTATAGGCCTGCCAGATCTCGGTCACGTTGATGATGCCGACCTCTGGTTTTCCTTCTTTGTTCATAGAGGGGATCCATGCCGGAGGGCCTGAGAAGGGCTGCACCACCAAGCGGATAGGGCCGTGGTCGCTGCCTACCTTGGCCAGTCCTGTGCCCACGGCGTTGAAGACGGTGCCGACGGCGTGGGTGCCGAAGTTGACGCTGCTGGGCAGCGCCTGTTTTTGCGAGTATGCAAGAGGCGGCGCAACCAGAAACGCCGCAGCTAAGATGGTGGAAACTGCGAGCGCCGACAAGCGAGCAAATTTTTGAATATTCATAGTTCCTCCTCAGAAGAGTAGTAGTATATGTCCCACGTTGTAACCATTTTCTACAGCAAAACTGACCGATCTGGGACCGGGGTGTCTGATGAGCTGGAGCGGTGGTTCTCGAGATAATGACACCTCCTTGAACAGACGTTGATTGCGCGATTGTCGCGAGACTTTTCCCACGCTAACCAAGCATGCGGAGCTTGTCAAGGCGGAAATTGTTACTCGGACACGGGGACCGACAAAGAGGTGTCAGAATCTCTTCCTTCATGAGAAAAACTTTTTTCCTCTTAAGCCCCATTAACTCTCAACCTATGGTCTTGGCAGGAGGTGTGTCTGGCTGGGCGAAGAATTGGCTCCGAAGCCACGCTGCACCGCCGCAATCACAGAAAACCCATCAGCGCCGATCTCAACCTTTTCCCAATTGCCGAGCTGTCGCGAACCAAGCACCACGATCTGCGCCGCGGTGCCACTTTACAATCCCCACAGCCGCAACGTCCGTGCGGCTCCGCGGTTTAGGCCAACACGTTCCTTCGACCAGGCTCAGGTTTATCCCCCCGTCGCTCCTGCTGGGATCTTTCCTGAACTTGAATACTCGCGCGCTTTAGGGATAAATTGCTATACGTTCGACTGCGTGGCCACGGGGGATGGAATTGAAGATCAACGGCAAGGTACGGTACGCGTTCAGACGGCCCAGATTTCCAATTATCTGCGCCGTAGGCAGTGAGCTGATCTCGGCGGGGTCGACGGCCTCCTTTCAACGCCAGGTCGAGCGGCTGGATGTCCCGGACGACGGGGTGCTCGACATAGTGGACGCGACGGGCGAGGGCTGGGCATTTTACGTAGAGCTGATGATCGTTTCGCCGCTCACCCTCAAGAAGAGGTGGACAAAGTCCGCCGTCGTCCGGCTCTTCAACGAGAGCGAGAACGCGCCGCGGATCGGAGGCGCGTACCCGGAGACCTCCGTGTCCGGGAAGACGCTGGCGCGGATTATCACAGAAGTGGCGGCTCTGGCTGCCTATGCACAGCCGAACAAGCCGCTTCAGCAGGTCGGGGCTCGCGACGTTCGTCCCGCGCGCTGAAAGCCAGCGTTATGCCTCGAAGGAAATGATACTCGATCCGCACTCAGCAGCGCAGTTCATTCAGGGTTACAAGACGCTGTTGCTTGAAATCGACGCTCAGGTATCTGGAAACGGCGCGCTAGGTGAACTCGAAAAACTCGGCGCCGCGCGGGAACAATTGCGCAAAGACCCGTCCCTTCTAAAAAAAGGGCTAGATCGAATGAAAGCTAAGAACGTTGACATATCTTGCGCAGTTATCCAAGCCATCGAGAGTCTCCAGATTGAGCGGTGGATATATCTGCGAGACATGAAGCATCAGTCGATTTTTATTCACCCTAAAGGCCATTCCGCCTTCGGTGTCGTTGGACTCACCGATCCTATTCGAGACATTGTTGGGTGTTCCGGCGTAGTCATGAATACTGGTCTTGCTCGCTACTGCGGCCGCTTCGTCTGCGACGGACTTATCTCCGGAGTGATCCTTCTCGGGCCGAACTATCGTAAACGCTTCGGCCGCACGTTCAGTTCGCTCAAAGCAGAAGGGCACTTCCATGTTACGTACGAGGCCTAACCAGGCGCATCGAGGCGAAGCTTTGCAAGCGTGCTTCAAACGCCCGGGCGGCCACTCATGCGCGATGTTAAAAAGAGAATAGGGGCGTGATATATGTTATTTGATTACTCAAATGACAAATATCACGCCCGACCCCCAACTCGAGTCACTAGAACGCCTAACTTCATGCTACGATCGCAATACGTCAGTGAAACATTCTTACACTATCTGGCGGGAATCAGCTTCATCGCCATCGGTGTTTAGCCGCTGGTGAAAGCCTAAGAAAAAGGTGTTAGAAAACTTTCCTTTTGCCGGACCGATGAGGAATCGTAAATGCGGCCGTGGAGTAAACTCCAAAGGGAAATTGAGAAGCTGTTTGCGGATAATCTTTCAATGCGAATCCAATGTCGCGCCTACAGAATGGACTCGCAGCGCGGTAGCACCAATATTCCCAGGTATTGGATTACCCTTGGGAAAGACATTATATTTGATTATCCGAAAGACTTTCCCGAGGCCAGAGCGTCTTATCCTTACCTTACTGATGTAAGTTCCATATCAAGATTGATTCGAGACTACATAGATACCCCGGCTGATGATCTCTTGAGCAAACAATTTGAGGATCCTTGGGGACTCATTGAGATTTTTCTAGCAGCGGATAGAAGAATCGGTAAGCGCCGCCTTCGAGAGCTTGGAGAGAAGCTCAGTAGCGATGGGGCGAAGTTAGTTCTCGAGAGGCGAAAGTAGTCCCTACTATGAGTTAGGACGCGCCGCTAGCGAACACGCAATAACAGAGAGCTTGGGAGGCCCTATGAGCAAATACCTGATGAACAAACTCATCCACTACGTCAACATGACCGAATCGGCCGAGAAAGAATACAAAGCGAAGCCGCGCGACTTCGTCGAGAAGTGGGAGAAAACGCAAAAGTGGAAATTCACCCCGGAGGAGCGCGACGCGCTGGCGACCAAAGACTACGGCAAGCTCTACACCCTGGGCGCCCATCCGTTTACGCTCTGGAGCTTCACCGAAGCGGTTTGGGCGCACGAAATTCCGCGCGAAGAATTGGTGAAAGACTACAAAGAAAAGGCCGCGCAGGCCGGCTACCCGAATTTTAAAACGTGATGCCGGGCATTAGGCACCACGCACCAGAAAGACATCAAAGAATATTCACCACCGAGGCACAGAGTTCGCAGAGTTCGGAGTATCTCTTAATCAAAAACTCTTTACTCCGCGCCCTCCGCGGTTCGACGGGTTCACCACGTCCCGAACCCGCCGAGGGACGCGCCTCCGCGGTGAAATCTCTCTTGGGTATTCACGCATCCATTTGGTTTTTCGCGTCGCCGCAATTTCAGGGTTGCATCTCGCTGCTAAAAAAAGTATCGTCGCGAAGTTTGTGGGTTTTTCTTATGCGGGCGTTCACGGTCAAATTTGCCCTCGCGTTGGCAGTTTGCGGAAGTTTCGGCTGCGCGTCACGGACCTTCGTGCCGTTCCGTTTCGCAGAAACGGCGACTCAACAGCCGGTAAAGTTGTCGCCCGATTCCCGCACTGCCGATTCACCGACTCTGACTTCCACGTCCGATATCTTGGCACCTGAAGCGGAGTTGCCGGCGGCAACTAGCTTAGCTTCGCTGCTCAGCCCCGGGGAATCCGCAACCTCCGGAGAAGCGGAGAAAAAAACCGACAAGCAGGTGGCGCCTGCGAAACCCGCGAAGATTCCGAAACCGGCGACTCTTCAAAAGGTCCACGGGCCGCGGGCCGACGACCGGCTGCTGGACTTGGTGGAGAAGGACTTGGACAGGGCGATCGAGAAACCGGCGGAATCGCGCCGACTGGAATTCTCAAAGGCCGTCATTGAAAATCCCCGGGTGCGCTATTTTGTGAATTACTTCTCGAAAAGCGGTAAGCGCAATTTTGAAAAAATTCTCGCCCGTTCCGGCAAATATCTGCCGATGATTTCCCGGGTGCTGCGCGAAGAAGGATTACCGCACGAGTTGGCGTATCTCGCGCTCATTGAAAGCGGCTTTGTCACCAACGCCACTTCGATTCATGGTGCGGCGGGGCTTTGGCAGTTCGTCCCGGCGACGGCGCGCAAATACGGGCTCAGAATCGACGGCTGGATCGACGAGCGGCGCGACCCGGTTAAATCGACGCACGCCGCCGCAGCCTATCTCAAGGACCTGCACGATTACTTCGGCCGGTGGTATCTCGCCACTGCGGCCTACAATGCCGGGCAGGGAGCTCTTGACAGGGCGATGCAGAATTCCAAAACCAAGGACTTCTCCTCACTCGCCGAGAATGTGAAGCTACGCGAGGAAACCCGCAATTTTGTCCCCAAGTTTGTCGCCGTCACCCTCATCGCCACCGACCCGCAAAGATACGGCTTCGAAACGATCCGTTACGAAAACCCGCTGGAGTATGAAGAGGTCGAAATTGATGTGCCGGTGAAATTGGAAGTTCTCGCGCGAATGGCGGGAACCGATATCGCGAGCCTCCGGGAGCTCAATCCGGCGCTCCTGCGCAATGCTATTCCGCCCAGCGCTAAGAACTTTGCGGTGAAGATACCCGCAGGCACCGGTACGGCGTTTGCCCAAGCGACTCAGCCGCAGAAGGAGAAATCATCGGAGAGTGCGCAGGTCGTCACGCACGAAGTCAAAAAAGGCGAGACGCTTTTTTCTATCGCCAAGCGCTACGGGCAGGAAGTCCGCGCGTTGATGGAATTCAACGGCCTCACCGATTCGCGCCTGCGGATCGGCCAGACGATTAGAATCCTGATCCAGGAGCTTACCGGCAGGTTGCGCTGATTCGCGCGCTTATTTTCTCTTATCTATTGGGACGAAGTCCCGTGTCTCGGCGCCGAGATAGAGTTGTTTTGGGCGCGCCAGCTTCTGGTCGGGGTCGGTCAGCATCTCTTCCCACTGCGCGATCCATCCGGAAGTCCGCGGGATCGCGAACAAAACCGGGAACATGTCCATCGGCAGGCCCATCGACTGGTAGATGAGACCCGAATAGAAATCGACATTGGGATAAAGCTTGCGTTTGATGAAATAGTCGTCCTGCAAAGCGATGCGCTCGAGCTCCAGCGCGATGTCGAGCAACGGATTGCGCCCTTTGACCTCGAAGACCTGATCGGCGATCTCTTTAATAATTTTGGCGCGCGGATCGTAGTTCTTATAGACCCGGTGGCCGAACCCCATCAGTCTGCCTTCACCGCCCTTTACCTTCTTGACGAACTCCGGGACGTTGTCTTTCGAGCCGATCGCCATGAGCATACGGAGAACCGCTTCGTTGGCGCCGCCGTGGAGCGGGCCGTAGAGCGCCGCCGCGGCCGCCGCCACCGAGGAGTAGGGATCGACCTGCGAGCTGCCGACGCTGCGCATGGCGTTGGTGCTACAGTTCTGCTCGTGGTCTGCGTGCAGGATAAAGAGGATATCCAACGCCTTTTCGAGGACCGGATGGGGCTTGTACTTAATCTCGGTCATCTTAAAAAGCATGTTGAGAAAATTCCCGGTGTAACTGAGGTCATTGTCAGGATACGCATAGGGCTGCCCGAGGCTGTGCCGGTAAGCAAAGGCCGCCAGCGTCGGCATCTTGCTGATCAGCCGGTAGGTTTGATCGCGCCGCGATTTCGCGTCGAATATTTTTTTGCCGTCGGGATAAAACGTCGATAGCGCCCCGACCGTGCTAACCAGAATTCCCATGGGATGAGCGTCGTGATGAAAACTATCGATGAGCTTTTTGATATTTTCGTGGATGATCGAATGATAGGTAATGTTGTGGGTCCAGTCGGCCAATTGGGACTGGGTGGGCAATTCGCCAAAAAGCACCAGATAAGCGGTCTCCAGATAGGTGCTCCTTTCCGCGATCTGTTCGATCGGATAGCCGCGGTAGCGCAAAATCCCTTTGTCACCGTCGATGTAAGTAATCTTGCTTTGGCAAGATGCCGTATTCATGAAGCCAGGATCGTAGGTCACCAAACCATCGTCTTCAGCAGCTTTGATCTGGAACAGGTCGGTCGCTTTAATGGCGCCGTTCTTGATCGGAATCTCGTAGGTCTTGCCGGTTCGGTTATCGGTCACAGTGAGTGATTCGGATGCCATGGTTTCTACCTTTCACTTTTCTCTATTGCGCGCTCTATGTTTCTATTTAGACTATCCCTATTTGCGGGTCAACTGCGGCTCACAAGAAATCCGGAACGAGCACCCAAATTAGCTGCCAACGGGAACCCTGATGGGACACACACACGACGGTGGCGGGCGCAAATTCCACGGCGTCTCGTTCCGCATCTCCGTTAATGAGCAAACCCGCGAGCCGGCCCATATGAGGCAAATGGCCCACAAACATGACCGGTGCCTGGGAGGTTTCCAACTCCGCCTTGGCGATCTCCGGATCGTCTTGCGGCGCCAACCCCGTCATTCGCCGCACCCCAAGTTCCGGCACAAGATGGCGCGCCATGATTTCCGCGGTTTGTTCCGCTCGCAGGATTCCGGAATGAAAAATCGCCGACACCTGCGCTTGACGAGCCGCGGCGGCCCGGGCCACCCGCTCGACCTGCTCTTGTCCTAAGCGAGAAAGCGGCCGTTGGGGATCCAAGGACTCCAAGACCGCGTCGCCATGTCGCACGAGATAGAAATCCACGCCGGGCCAAAGCTCCTTCGCTAGGCGCTTACCTTGGAAATGTTGAACAGAACGACTCCAGGAAAATTTATCCCGCCAAGGCGCAAAGATTTAAATTCGAATTTCGAAATTCGAATTTCGAAATTTTTCTTAGCGTCTTTGCGGGAGACATGGTTTTTCCGATCGCTCCTTCGTTTCCGAATTTCAAATACTTTTTGCTATTGTCCTGTCTCAGAAATTCGCCGCATAATTACCGCCTCGCTTCGCCCGAAAATCTCCCCTTCCCCTCTTTTCCAAAGAGGGGTTAGAGTCCGACAGAGAAAATTCCCCCTTTGAAAAAGGGGGATCAAGGGGGATTTGAGTGCGCTTTCGGCGATTTCCGGTTGCAAATTGTCCTCGTTGATATAGTATGCGACCGGGCAATTTGCAATCTTGTTGAACGGCGAACATGACATACCCGTGATCGAGTTTCACGACGTAAACAAGTGGTTCGGCACGCTCCACGTCCTCAAAGACATCAATCTCACCATCGGCGCGGGAGAAGTGGTGGTGGTTTGCGGGCCGAGCGGCAGCGGCAAAAGCACGCTGATCCGCTGCATCAACCGCTTGGAACCCATCCAGTCCGGCGAAATTGTCGTAGACGGCTTATCGCTTTCCGCCGCCGGATTCGACGCAGCCGCTTTGCGGGCGAAGGTCGGCATGGTATTTCAATCCTTCAATCTCTATCCGCACATGACGGTCCTACAGAATATCACGCTGGCGCCGGTCAGAGTTAAAGGATTGGCCGCCGCGGAGGCGCAGCAGATCGCAACAAAACTTCTGGACCGGGTCGGAATACCAGACAAGGCCGCCGCCTATCCCGCCAATCTCTCCGGCGGCCAGCAGCAGCGCGTCGCCATCGCCCGCGCGCTCGCGATGAAACCGAAGATCATGCTGTTCGACGAGCCGACCTCGGCCCTCGACCCCGAGATGATCAACGAAGTCTTGGAAGTGATGACGGACTTGGCGCGGGACGGGATGACGATGGCCGTGGTGACGCACGAGATGGGTTTCGCGCGCCGGGTGGCGCATCGCGTGGTGTTCATGGACGACGGCCAAGTGATCGAAGAAAACGCGCCGGAAAAATTTTTCGCCGCGCCGCAGTCTTCCAGAGCGCAACAATTTCTCGGCAAGATTCTGTCACATTGAGGAGATCCCTATGAAACGAATTGCATGGGTGTTGTCGCTTATGTTGATTGCCGGCTCTTACAGTGTTCAGGCCGAGACCACGCTGGAGAAAATCGACAAGAGCGGAACTCTGGTGATCGGCACGCGCACCGGATCGCCGCCCTTCGCCTACGTGAACAAGAACAACGAGTGGGTGGGTTTCTCCATCGATCTGGTCGAGAAGGCGATCCTTCCCGTGCTCAACAAGAAGCTCAACAAACAGATCAAACTTGAGAAAAAAGAGTCGGCGCCGGCGACTCGCATCCCGCTGTTGACCTCCAATGCCGTGGATCTGATCGCCGAGACCATGACCGACACGCGGTCGCGGCGCGACAGCGTCGATTTCAGTATTACCTTCTTTGCCACCGGCGCCCAGTTCCTAGTAAAGAAGGGAAGTCCGATCAAAGGCATTCAAACGATCGCCGGGAAACGGGTCGCGGCCCAGCAGGGATCGACCAACGCCCGCATCATCCGCGAGCGCGCGCCGAGCGCGAAGCTGCTCGAATTCCCCGACCAGCCCGCCGCGTTTCAGGCACTCGCCCAAGGACAGGTGCAGGCGTATACCAACGACGGCATTCAGCTCGCCGGCCTCAAGGCCAAGGCGCCGAAGCCGGATGACTGGGCGGTGGTCGGCGAATTTTTTTCCTACGAACCCTACGGCATGGCACTGAGAAAAGGCGATTCGAACTTCCGCCAGATCGTCAACGTCGGCCTGATGGAATCCATCGAGTCGGGAAAATATTTCGAGATCTACGACAAGTGGTTCGGACCGAAGGGCGAAGTGCCCTACCCACTGGCGGCGGAAACCAAGCGGTTTTTGCAGATGCAGGTCGTGCCGAAATAAGTAATGAGTAACGAGTCCTGAGTACTGAGGGGGGAAAGAGCCAAACTCAGCACTCGTTACTCAGCACTCAGGACTCAGCACTCAGGACTCAGGACTCAGGACTTGATTCCATGTCCTATACCTTCAATTGGAGCGTCCTGTGGACCGGCCAAGCCGGTGGGTGGCTCCTCGACGGGCTGATCACCACGATCGAGATTTCCTTTCTCGCCTGGTGGCTGGCCGTTACTTTAGGCATCCTATCGGGCGCGCTGCGTACAGTGCCGCTGGCGCCGCTGCGTTGGGCCGCGGCTGCTTACGTCGAGTTTTTCCGCAACGTTCCTCTGCTCGTCTGGATGTTTTTTGGGTACTTCGCCGTGCCGCCGCTGCTCCCCGACGCGGTGCGCGAGTGGCTCTTCGAGCACGGCGCGGAATTTTGGGCCGCTCTCTGCGCCCTCGGCGTTTACCACGGTGCGCGCTTTTCCGAAGTGATTCGCGCCGGCATCCAGGCGATTCCCACGACTCAATTCGAAGCGGCGGTCTCTACCGGGCTAACCGTCGCTCAGGCCTATCGGTTGATCATCTTGCCCATCGCGCTCAGGCTGATCATACCGCCCGCGACCAACGAGTCGCTGAATCTGCTCAAAAATTCTTCGGTAGCGTTGACCATCGGAGTGGCCGAGCTGACTTTTCAAACCCGCCAGATCGAAACTTACACGGCCAAGGCGTTCGAGGCGCTGGCAGCGGGGACGGTGATCTATCTGCTTCTCTGCCTCACCATCGCGACCGTGATGGCGCGGGTGGAGCGGCGCTTTGCCATTCCCGGCATGATCGCCCAAGGCGCCGTGGGAGAAAATTAACGTGGAGCTTCGCGTCATCGCCGACAACTTCGCCTTTCTTATCCTCCAGGGCTTTTTCGGCTTCGGCGCCTTTGCTGGCGGCACGCTGCGCCTGGCCGTGCCGGCCATCGTTTTTGGTTTTCTGCTCGGAATTTTTATCGGTCTCGGCCGTCTGGCGCGCTCGCGTTGGATCAGCGTTCCGATGACGATCTACGTGGAGTTCTTTCGCGGCGTGCCGCTGGTGATGGTGATTTTCTGGTTCTGGTTCATCATTCCGGTGCTGGTGGGAAAATCCTTGCCGGAATACAGCGTGGCGCTCACCGCCTTCGTCGTCTTCGAAGCAGCCTACTTGGGCGAGATCGTCCGGGCGGGGATTCAATCGGTGCCGCGCGGGCAGGTCGAAGCCGCCATTGCCACCGGTCTGACGCGCGCCCAAGCCATGCGCCATGTCATCCTGCCCCAGGCCTTCCGCAACATGATTCCCGCGCTAGTCACGCAATTCATCGTGCTGCTCAAAGACACCTCGCTGGCCTCCATTATCGGCTACGTCGATCTGACCAAAGCGGCGCAGATCGTCAACAACCGGGAGATCCGCCCCTTCGAGCTCTATCTCTTCATCGCCGCGGTCTACTGGGCGTGCAGTTACGGCATGTCGCGCTACGCCCACGCCCTGGAGCGGCGCTTGAATCCTCAAGCGGCGTGATTCGATGGCCGACTCGGCGGCTTAGGTTAATCGTACCCCTATGGCATCCGTCAGCCCGTGGTCGAGACTTTGCTCGGAAGAATCTTGTAGATCACCCGCACTTCGCCGGGAGCGCGGAAGGGATACTTGTCCTTGCCCAGGTATTTCTTGGCCAATGCGTCGATATGCACATCGGCGCCCTGCTCCGTAATCTCGGTAATCTCACCCTGCACATCGAGATGACGATAAGCATTACCGGGATCCATGATCGAAAGCGCCACCCGCTTGTTGCGCCGCATGTTCTTGTCCTTCACTCGCCCTTTGGCGGAGTTGACGCGGATATGCGTTCCATCGAAATCGCACCACACCGGCGTCACTTGTGGCGAGCCGTCGGCCATCAGCGTGGCGAGATGCGCGAAAGCGACCTTGGTGAAAAGATCCTTGAATTGTTCCGGAATAGCCGCACCCATAAGAAATACCTCCTTTGAAAAATAATGTTCATCCAAATTAACAAAAATAGTCGGACAGCTGAATGAGATCGTCGATCAGAAAGTCCGGCTGCGCTGCCGTCAAATCTCTTTTATTGCCAAGCCCGTATGTCACGCCGCAAGTCACCACGCCAGCGCGCTTCCCGGCCTCCACGTCGGTATCGCCGTCCCCGACCATCAGCGCCTTCGCGGGGAGCACTTGATAGCGCCGCAAGACCTCGTTCACCAGCGCAGGATGAGGCTTCTTTTCCGGGACACTGTCGCCGCCTAGAATCGCGTCGAGCTGAAGCTCAATTCCCAAACCCTGGATGATAGCGACGGCGAGGCGATGCATTTTATTAGTGACGACGACGCGGCGCTTCTCACGGAAACAGTCGAGCGCGCCGAGGACGCCGGGATATAGCACCGTCTTGTCCAGGAGATGATTTTCGTAGCGGGCAAGAAAAACGCGCATCACTTCGGGAAACCGGTCCTGTTGCGGCAAGGAATGCTTGAGCAGGTGCTCCACGCCGTATCCCACGTGGGAGTAGACCAGATCGTTCGGCAGCGGCTCCAGCTTGAAGTGCGCGCGCGTGTAATTCACCGCATCGGCGAGGTCCGGCCCGGTGTCCGCCAGCGTTCCATCCAGATCGAACATGATCAAGTCGACGACAATCTTCATCGCGCGCCCGCTCTCCTAGAAAATAGACGCGAAGCCTCCCTCTGTCAATTATGCTTTGGTAGTGGTTCAGTTTGATTTCAACGCCACATCGAGGTAGGGGCCTGCGTGCCTGCCCTCCGTACGGACAACCACATAGGGTTGCCCCGACAAATTTTTTGGCGAAACTGAACCACTACCTATGCTTTTCCAACCGCGCTTAAAGTGCTATGGGTAAGATGGAATTCTCATTAATCCTTAGGAGGTCGAAGATGAATCTGACTCGCTTGGCACAGGCGCTGGCATCGGTGCTGCTGCTCATTTTTGCCTTGCCCCCGTTCGCGGCGGCGCAAAAAATCAACACCGCCTACATTTCCACCACCCCGGGGTCGTCCACCGTCCTTCAGGTCGCCAAAGACGCGCGCCTGTTTGAAAAGCACGGCATCGACGCCACGGTCATTTTCATTTCCGGCAGCGTGCGCGGCATTCAGTCGATTCTTGCCGGAGAAATTCCAATCGGTGAAGGCGGCGGGCCGGCGTTGGCCAGCGCGCGGCTCGCCGGCGGCGATGTCGTCGCCCTTGCCGGTAACGTCAATGTGTTGCCCTACTATCTAGTTTCCCATCCGAGCATCAAGCGGCACGAAGATTTGAAAGGCAAAATCGGCGGCACCCACATCGCCGGCACCACGGCTGAGTTCGCGCTCAAAGTAGGGCTCAAAAAAATCGGCCTCGATCCGCTGAAAGATACCAGCTTGCGAGTCATCGGCGGCTCCCTCGAGCGCATGGTGGCGCTACAAAAAGGCATCGTGCAGTTCACCGTGGTAACCGAAGCAGGCAAAGCCCAGGCGGAGCGCCTCGGCTATCCTACCGTCGTCGACATGGTCGCGCTGCAAATCCCGTTTCCGCAAAACGGTATTTACACCTCGACCAAATTGATCCGAGAGAATCCAGACCTGGTGCGCCGTTACCTGCGCGCCTACGTCGAGGCGATCTACCACTACAAGACGCACAAGGAAGACGTATTTAAGATCATGAGAAAATATTCTCGCGTGGATGATCGCAAGTTTCTCGAAGAGGCATGGGATTGGCACGCCAAGTTCATGCCCGAGGCGCCCTATGCGCCCGCCGACGGCTACCAGTTAGTTCTCCAGGATATGGCGGAGAAAAATCCCAAGGCGGCGCAGGCCAATGTCAAAGACTATATCGACACGCGCTTCATCAAAGAACTCGAAGACTCGGGGTTCATTAAAGGGCTGTATCGGAAGTAGACGCGGCGGACCTTTGGTTCAAATCGTTCAGAACGTTCAAGCCGTTCAATACGTCCGAAAAATCCGATCCCATAACGGTTTGAACGATTTGAACTGCTTGAACGGCTTGAACTGACTTAGAGTTTCTCCCGTGACGCCTGCAGTGCCTGCCGCATCGGCTCGACGTCGATAGCTAACGCGGACAATCGCAGCTTTTCATCGCGCAGCTTTTCCGGCACTTTCGCCATCACTTCCGGTTCGAGCACGTGATAGACGGGGATCTTGTTGAAATTGTTCTGTTGGACATTTGAAAGGTAAGAATCTACGCGCCTGAAGAACCGAAACCTCGTGCCACCTCCGAACGCAGCGCGATTAGTCGGACAAACCCTTAGTCCTTCCTAATGTCTCGGCTCTACGGAAAACCCGGGCGCGTACATCCATTCGGCATACTGCTTAACCATACGACGCGCGCTAAAGCGAGGCATGGTCGTGCGGATCGCCTCTCTTACCTTCTGGAGCCAGCGCACTGGTATTCTATTCGCGTTGCGATCATAAAAGGTCGGGACCACCTCTTCTTCAAGGAGTCGGTAGAGCGCTTCCGCGTCGGCTGCGTCCACGGCGGCGGGATCGTCCTCTGCCACGCCCCCATCGATCAACCAGCCGTTTGATCCCGTGTAGCCTTCCGCCCACCAACCGTCGCCCGTGCTCAGGTGAAGCGCGCCATTGATCGACGCTTTCATCCCGCTGGTGCCGCTCGCCTCGTAAGGCTTGCGCGGCGTATTTAACCAAACATCGCACCCCTGCACCAAGAAATGAGCCACATGAAGATCGTAGTCCTCCACGAAGGCGATGCGACCGCCAAATACAGGGTCGACGGCGCGACCGAAAATATTTTTCAGGTGGTGCTTGCCCGGGTGATCCGCAGGATGCGCTTTTCCCGCAAACACGATTTGAACCGGGCGTCTGAACGCTGTCAGGATTCGGGCCAATCTGTCAGGGTCATGAAAGATCAACTCTGGACGCTTGTAGTCGGTAAACCGCCGGGCGAATCCAATAGTAAGCGCTGCGGGATCCAGCAGCGTTCCCGCAGCCACGACTCGAGCGGCCGTGACCTGCTTTTGAGTCCATAACTCCCTGGCGCGCTCGCGAATAAACGCGATGAGGTAGCTTCTTAGCGCCTCGCGAACAATCCAGAGCTCCTCGTCCGGGACCATCAAAATTCTTTCCCAGAATTCTACCGCGTCGTGGTGCTCCTCCCAGTCGATCCCAAGATGACGTTCGAACAGTCTGGCCATGTCAGGCGCGATCCAGGTGGGGACATGGACCCCATTCGTCACAGTGCTCAACGGGCATTCTCTAGCGGGGACGTTCGGCCAGATCTGTGTCCACATATCGAAGGTGACCCGTCCATGCACCTGACTCACCGCGTTCGTTGCGCTGGTGCTGCGAATGGCCAAGGCGGTCATATTGAACAACGGCCCAACGCCATTGTCGTAACAACCGATCCTCATGAACTCATCGCGGTGCGACCCGACGGCGCCCCAGCATCCCGCGAGGTAGGACTCTACCAAATCAATGGGAAAAGCATCATGTCCGGCAGCAACCGGAGTGTGCGTCGTAAAGATCGTTGAGCGGCGTACTCTCTCAAGAGCCGCATCGAAACTCTCGCCACGGTCCAGTAACTCACGAATTCTCTCTAGCGCAACAAACGCCGTGTGGCCCTCGTTCAGGTGCCAAACCATAGGCTGGTAGCCCAGTGCGCGCAGAGCCCGAACCCCGCCAACGCCCAAAAGAATCTCCTGCTGTAGTCTTGACTCCCGGTCACCGCCGTAAAGTCGTGCTGACAGCTCACGATCTGCGGGCGCATTCTCTTGAACCGAAGTGTCCAGTAAGTAAATCTTCACGTGCCCTAGCCGAACGCACCATACCGCAAAGTGAACAACGCGATCACGCAGCGCGACGGACAAGTTGCAAGGTTTGCCCTCTTTGGTAACTGCCGGCTCCACCGGTGCGTGATCCCACTGTAAATGTTCGTACTGCTCTTCTTGCTGCCCTTCGGAAGTGATGTTCTGGTGAAAGTACCCCTGCGGGTACATGAAACCGATCCCGACGAGGGGGATTCCCAGATCACTTCCTTCCTTGCAGTGATCGCCGGCTAAGACTCCCAGACCACCGGCATAGATGGGCAACGACTGGTGCAGGGCAAACTCGGCAGAAAAGTAGGCTATCGGACGGTTGGGCAAACCGGGATAAGTTGCAGCCCACCAGGACTCTTTGGCCGTAAGGGCACGGCCAAGCCCCCTGATCGCCGCATCGTAAAGAGCGACAAAAGCTGGTTCCCGGGCCGCCTGCTTCAGACGCTGGTTCGTCATTAAGTGAAGCATTCGCACGGGGTTGTGCGAGGTCAATCGCCAAAGCGGGTAGTCGAGGCGCCGAAACACTTCTCGGGCCGCCGGCTGCCAAGTCCACCGGAGGTTAAATGCCAGTTGCCAGAGCCCGCTGATCTGCTCAGGCAGAGAACGTCGCTCGAATCCCACAGGAGATATTTTAAACGGCTACGCGTCGGCACACAAACGGAAATAGATTTTTCAGGCTTTTGTGTGGCTAATCGCCGAACTGGCGAGATTTTGGGCCTCGCGTCTCGGGTTTGAACTCGAGACTCAAGACGCGAGACAAGGAACTACCTGTCTGTGAACGTTGCCCGTCGATTTCCCTTATCCTTCGATCTCCCTCAGGATGACCCCGCAATGTCGATGGATCGAAAACCTAAAATCCAAAATGGAGCGTGCCTGTTTTCGATTCCGTGAAAGCATGGCATTTCAAGAAAATATCGGCGTCAGCCGGGCTGAAGAAAACCAATCGCACTTCTTGAACGGACTGATCAGCGCCGAGAAAGTTTTCAATCGCCGCCGACGAGACCTTGGCGGCTTCCTCTAATGGATAACCATAGACTCCCGTCGAGATCGCAGGGAAAGCCATCGTCTTCAAACCTTTCTCCGCCGCAAGCTTCATCGAATTACGATAGCACGCTGCTAGCAACTCCGCCTTATCTTTTCCGCCGCGCCCGTACACCGGCCCGACGGTATGAATGACATGCTTCGCCGTCATTTTCCCTGCCGTCGTGATCACCGCCTGTCCTGTCGGCAAACCGTCGGGATATTGAACGCGCCGAATTTCCTTGCACGCCTTCAAAATCTCCGGACCGCCCGCGCGATGAATCGCCCCGTCCACACCGCCACCGCCCATCAACGTGACGTTGGCAGCATTGACGACGGCGTCGACAACCTCTTTGGTAATATCCGCGACTTTTACCACTACGCGACCTGTAAAAAAGGTTTTCAGTATGTTCATAAATTCTCCGGGCTCGTTATCAACAGTCTATAACAAAGTATCGACGGGTTGAAAGCACCCAACAGGTTTTAGGATCGCTGTAGATGACGGGGCCGTAGTCCGGCCAAACGACTTGGAATTGATTCGGGCCGGTTGTAACCGGCAAAGGCTGACATACGTGGAGGGGGGAGAAAAGGGGATAAGGCGAATCTACCGACCCGCTTGCCCAACAACGTGGTTGGACTCCGATGCTGGGGGTTCAAGGAGCTTTAATCATGGATATCCTAGTCGCACTGATCCTGATTGGAGTCGCGCTGCTGTTCGTGTACATAGCCTTCGACGCGACAACGCGTCCGAAGTAATCCACCACCCTCCTGCTTTTCGCTTCACCCAAATCGGCAAGTCCCGCCGCTGAGCGCATCAGCCACGGTGCGCTCCATTAACCAACCCCTGCTCTTTCAGCGCGGGCAAGAGCTCGGCAAAACTCCGAATGAGAACTCTCGGCTGCGCGGCTTTTAGCGTCTCCTCATCGTTATAAGAATGCTCCGTCGAAAGCGCGACGGTGACGACTTCGAGATCGCTGCCGCCGACTTTGCAGCCATGAGTATTGTTGCCGGCGCGGATGTAGGTGGCCGTGCCGGAGAGAAGAACAATCCGCAGCCGCGGCAGTTTGTGCTTGCGGTAGAGATAGTAAAAACCCTGCTCTTTGGCGTAATACGTTTCGTCGCGGTCGACGATCTCTTCGAAGTAGCCGCCGATGCCGGCTCTTTCCATCGCTTGATGCTTGAATCGCCGGCCGCCGGTAGTCATGAGCATGTTCCGCAGGCCCACCGCTTTCGTTTCTTTTAACGACTGCTCGATGCCGGAAATGAAATCCGGCGGGCTCACGTCGAAGCCATGCTTGCGCGCGATCTCCAGAGCATGGGTTCTGATCGCCACGCGCTTTGCTTCGTTGAAGGGTAGGGAGCGATCCTTTTGGTACTCCTTGGCGAAGACCAACGGAATGAGAAACAGATCGAAGGGGCCGTCGGCGATTTTGCGCAGGTCGGTAAACGACAGCGGCGGCCTCTCGTAGCGTGGCAGGATCTCGTTGGCGATGGTAAGGACCCGCTGGATATCGGTCTCCACGGTGTCCGACATCGTGCGCACCAGAAAAGTTTCCGTGTTCATGAGGGATACCCCCCTTGCCGAGAGGATACTACTTAACGGACGACAGGCAAGCGATCTTTATGCCCGTTAGTCTTCGAAAGGCAAGCGGTGCTTGCGCGCGGTATTGCAGCTCTTGCAGCTCGGCACCAGATTGCCCTTGGTCGACTTGCCGCCGCGGATCACCGGCAACAGGTGATCCATGGTCAGCTCCTTCGGTGGAAACTTTTGGCCGCAGTGATGGCAGACGCCGGCGGCGCGCTGGCGCTTCCACCACTGGCTTTCGCGCAGCTTGCGCGCCTTTTGCCGCTCGCGCCGGATCTGATCTTCGGAGACTTCAACTAGAAACGGCGCGGGTTCCATCGTTGTCCGGGACTACTTGTACCACCGTTTGAGATTTCTAAGGTACACGCCGAAACCGATAGCGACGATAAAATAGAGGCCGCTGCGAAACAGTGCCCAGCCGTCGCCCTTGGCATAGTTCGGCAATTCCCAGAGCGCGAAGAAAATAAAAAACGTTACGGCGGTGGAAATGAGAATCTTGTGAGCGGTGATCAGCTTCATTGATGCATCAACTCGCGATGGCGGGCTCAAGCGCCGGTGCGGGGCGGGGGTCGAGTCGCGCGAAATAGGAATAATAGAGAATAAATGCCAGTGTGAGCACCGCGCCGCCGATCAGGTACGCGGTTTGCCAGTCGCCGACGGCCATCAACGGGCCGGCAAATGACGCGCCGATCCCCATGGGGAATTCGACAAAGGCGTGCATGATGCCGTTGGTCGTGCCCCGCTCCCGCTCTTTGACCACTTCCATGGCGAATAGCGTGTAGATGGGATCGGAGATGCCCTTGTTGGGATAGGGTCCGCCGAGCAAGAGAATAGTAAAGACGTAAAACACGCCGGCCCAAATTAAGTTGTCCGACATACCCAACAGGATCAGGCCGGGAATGCCGAGAAGCTTGACCATCGTCACGGTTCGCACTCGTCCGAGACGCCGCACGACGATGGGAATAAAAAGCGTGAACACCGCGCTGGCGATGGAGGCGAGGGCGAAAACCAAACCGATCTGTGTCGTCGAGGCTTGCAAATGCTCGGCAAAGAACACATTAAAGAACGGCGCGGAAAAACCCAGGGCAAAGCCGACCAATCCTTCGGTCAGCGCCAGCATGCCGATGCGGCCGTAGTTTTCGATGCCGCTGAACCAGCGCTTGATATCGATGGGCCGCCACTCCTCTTTTATCAAATAGATCGGAATGGCCGAGCAGAACATCACCGGCACGGCGCACATCAGCGCCGCGCGTCGCGCCCAGGCGCTCTCCGGGCCGATGTCGAATAGGGCGGCGAACACAAAAGGCAGCACGCCGGCGGAAAGATTTCCCACGCTGGCGGCGCCGACTTGAATGCCGCCGTTGAGGCTGAAGAGATTCACCCTCTCGTCGGGACGGCTCTGTTCGATCATGAAAGGCGGTCCGACGATCGCGTGGCCGCCTTCAAACAGCCCCGTGACTGCCGCGAGCACCAGCAACCAGCTCGGGTCGGTGACGAATATGATCGCCGTGGTCGCCAACAGATTGCCGCTGTAGGCCATTAGAAAGACGCGCCGCCTGCCGAAGAGATCGGAAAGAATCCCGGAGGGGATCACCGACAGGCCGTGGCATGTCCAATTGATCGCGGCGAACTTGGCGACGAAAAGCAGATCGAATCCGACGGCGAGCAGATAGAGGTTGAAGAGCAACCGCAGCAGGCTCGCCGACAGACCGCTGAACGGGCTGCGCAGAAGCAGCAAGCGGGCATTGTGACTGAAGCCACTGAAGCGGTCGCCGATGAGAGTTCCTCGCTTCGCTTGGCGAATTAGAACGACGGCCACAACGAGCAGCACCACTCCGCCCAGACCCCAGACCCACAGCGGCCCGGCACCCGTGGGAGGGTGCGCGCCGTGGTCGCCGTCCGCCCAGGCAAGAGACGAAAAACACAAAACGCTCAGGACAGCCGCTTGAAGCCATCGCCTCATCGCTTTTTTCCTCCGCCGCGTCGGATTGACCGTATCATAGGACGAACCATTCCCGCTGCGCAAGGCTTTTTTCTCCGTGAGATTTGCGCGCACGATTGTCCTGGCGTAGAATGCCTCGGAAAAATAACAAGGAGAAAACGGTATGAACCGCGAAGCGATCCAGACCGACGAGGCGCCCAAAGCGATCGGCCCTTATGCTCAAGCGATCAAGGCAAACGGTTTTATCTACACGGCGGGACAAATTCCTATCGATCCGAAGACGGGCAACCTCGTCGAAGGCGGTATAAACGAGCAAACGCGGCAGGTGCTGGAAAATTTAAAAGCGGTCTTGGCGGCGGCCGGCTCTTCCCTCGATCAAGTGGTCAAGGCGACCGTCTTTCTAAAAAACATGGCCGACTTCCCCGCGATGAACGAAGTTTACGGGGAATATTTCGGCAACGCGAAGCCGGCCCGTTCCACCGTGGCGGTCGCCGAATTACCGCGCGGCGCCCTGGTCGAGATCGACCTCGTGGCGCTGGTGTGATTTCCGGCCGGCGAACAAGTCGTGCTGCGAAGGCCGGCTGCGAACGCGGTTCGCACGGGACCTCTTTCATTTCCTCTCCCGCGACGGGGGAGGATAAAAGGTGGGGGGTGAATGCTGCGGCGGATCTGACACACCCCTATCCTTATCCTTCCCCCATCGAAGGGGGAAGGTAATGCTATTAGGCGATGGTAATTTTAGTTTCAGACGTGGTGGTGGCGCCAAACTCGACATTGTCCTGCGACGCCGGAGCAGTCTGCTAAATTCCCAGGACCATTCGCATCAGAGTCTGGAGAATCAATTTAGCGGCGCCGCTGAGCGTTTCTCCCACCGTCGGCTTTTCCTCTACCGCGCCCTGCGGGTAGACGAACATTCCCTGGGTGCCCGTCACCACCCAGGACTTCGGGTTTTGATACACTTCGGGGATTTTGTGGATGATCGCCTCCGCTCCCAGCTTTTCCACTCGCGTTTTCCTCTGGAGTTTTTTGTAGCGCCTGAGCTCGCCACGGTTGAGCCAGATCCCGTCGCAGCGCCAGCAGCGTCTCAGTTGTAAATCTTTCGGCAGCATGGGATCACTACACGACTGCAGTTTCGCGGTGCAACGCGGACAGTGAAGGGTTTTTGCCGGGGGCCCGGCGGGGGCGGGCGCGGCAAGCAATTTCTCGTCCACAGAGTCCAGCCGCTCCGCGTCTTCCGGATCGATGGGAAAAAGCTCCCACTTGTCGCACCAGACGCCGCCGCATTGCCCACACTGGTCCAACTGAATCAGCGTGCCGGGATTGGCTCTGGCTGTGACCGGATTCATTGGCACTTCGCACTGCGGGCAACTAACCACGATCTCAACTCCGGCTCATTGAACTTTGAACATTGAACCTTGAACCTTCAGCGCTTCTGCGCCGGGCAGGCCGGCCATCTGATAGAGCAGCATGATGCGCCGGTTGATCGGCGGATGGGTGCTCAAGAGATCGGCCATTTTTCCCTCCCGGTCGTCGACACGCCGGCGCAGCGGATTAGCGATAAACAGGTGCGCGGTGCCCCGGCTGGCCTTGTGAAACGGCATGCCGGCATCGCGAATTTTCTCCAAAGCGTGCGCCAGGCCGAGGGGATTGCGCGTGAACTCCGCCGCGCTGGCGTCGGCCAAGTATTCCCTCTGGCGCGAAACCGCCATCGCCATCAAACGGGAAATCAACGGCGACAAGATGATCAGCAATAATGCGGGAACGACGATAATAAGATTTTTGTTCGCGCTCCGGCGCGTGTGGCGCGAGCTGAAAAACGAGCGCTGGGCCCAGTCGGCGAGCAGCGCCACGCCGCCGAGAAGGATGCTCACGAGCATCATCACCAGCGTGTCGTTATTGCGGATATGCGCCATCTCGTGGGCGACCACGCCTTGCGTCTCCTCGCGATTGAGCAGCGCTAGCAGCCCGGTCGTGACGCAGATCGACGACGACTTTTCATCTTGCCCGGTGGCAAACGCGTTAGGTGCGGGATCGAAGACAACGTAAACCCTGGGCATCGGGCATCCCGACGCCAACGCCATTTCCGTAACGACGTTGTGAAATTCGCGGTGCTCCGGCAGTTGAATGTCCAGTTTCTCGGCCCCCATGGAGCTGAGTATTAGATTGCCGCCGTAGTTGTACGCCGTCACCGCCATGAAGGTGGCGAAGGCCAGCGCCGACAGCGTCGCGATAGGAACCGGCGGGCCGGTGCGTGTAAACGCATCGAGATAAACGGTGTCGACGGAGAGACCGACGAGAATAAAAAACACGATGAAGCAAAAGATAATGACCGCGCTGATCCACCCGTTGCGGCGCTGGCGCTCAGCGAAATCTTGGGTCTTCAGTGCGCCCACAGCAGTGGACCTAACCTGGGTAAATCACGGTCCGAGGAAAGCGACAACACACCGGAGTCCGAGGGGTGAAGCCTGGAGGGAGAAGGCACCCAGGCGTACCGTTGCATTGACTTGTCTGGCGCTTGGTCACACTGTCACTTGTCGCCACTGTCGTTTGCTCCAGTCGAATAGTTCGCAATCGACTTCGAGGCACAGCTCCATTGCCTTTTCCCGCAAGGATTTAGCCCTCGGACTCTGGACGCTGTGATTTATGCAGGCCAATCAGCGGGCCAGCTTGAGATCGACGCGCGGCACGGCCTGCTCGGCATCCGGCACCGAGAAGAACTCGGCCGGCTGGAATCGAAAAAAGCCCGCGATCATGTTCGACGGAAACACTTCCTGCTTCATGTTAAAGCGCATCACCAGGTCGTTGTAATACTGGCGCGCGAAAGCGATCTGGTTCTCGGTGGTCGTCAGCTCTTCCTGGAGCCGCAGTACGTTCTCATTCGCCTTGAGCTCCGGGTAGTTCTCCATTAGCGCGAAAATCTTGCCGAGGGATTGCGTCAGCGCGCTCTGCGCTTCCGCGGTTTCTTTCACGCCGGTCGACGCCATCGCCTTGCTGCGCGCGTCGATGACGCTCTGGAGCGTGTCCTGCTCGTATTTCATGTAGCCTTTGACGGTTTCGACCAGGTTGGGAATCAGGTCGTAACGCCGCTTGAGCTGGACTTCCATTTGCTTCCAGGCGTTCTGAACTTGGTGGCGCAGCGCGACCAATCCGTTGTAAGTCCAGACGATCCACGCCGCCGCGAAAAACAGGACACCCCACACAACCCAACTCATGACCATCGCTCCCCTCCTTAGCCCGGGTTATTCATGCTACCAGGCAAAGTCATTACACGGTGTCGATTGAGGGGTGAGCCTGGAGGAGCGAAGGCAAAAAGGATGTTCAAGGTTCAATGTTCCAGGTTCAACGTTTCAATTCGATTCGGACCTTGAACTTTGAACATTGAACTCTCGAACTCCGCGCTCGCTCTGGAGGGCTCGCCCCTCAATCGCAGTTAACGGCGAACAATCCGGGTTAGTCGTCGCGAATCAAGACCGTCTTGTTGATCTCACCGACGCTGGCCACGCCGGTCATGCACATCGCCCGTTTCATTTCCTCGCTAAAAATCGCATAGACGCGCTCGACGCCGGGCGCGCCGAACGCTCCCACGCCCCAGGCGACGGGACGGCCGGCAAGCACGGCTTTAGCGCCCAGGGCGATCGCTTTGACGATATCGCCGCCGCTGCGCACGCCGCTGTCGAGGATAACCGGCACTCTGCCGCCGACGGCGTCCAGCACTTCGGGCAGGGCTTCCAGCGCGGCGCGGTTGAAATCGAGAATGCGCCCGCCGTGGTTCGACACCACCAGCGCGTCGGCGCCGGCATTGACCGCGGTGCGCGCGTCTTCCGCGCCCATGATTCCCTTTATCACTACCGGCAATGACACCTGTTTTTTCATCCACTCGATATCTTTCGGCGACGCGCTGTGGCCTTTTCTTGGCTTGCCGTCCTTAGTGGAAAGCGGCACCTCGTCGCCGATTTTTACCGGCCGCACGGTGTCCATCGTAATGCCGACCGCGGCGAAGCCGAGAGCTTCCGACATTTTAGCGTACTCGGACACTTCTTCTTTACCGCGGTTCATGTAGGCCATGAAAACCAGCGGCCCCTTCGATACGTCGCGCCAGCCCTGCGGATTGAACTTGGCAGCCTGGCTGACGAACATCATCGCGCCGTTTCGCCCGGTGCCTTTGGCGACTTCGCTCTCGGCGTTCTCGCTGATCAGACTAAAACTCCCTATCGGCGCGGTGGCAGCGGGAATCGGCAGCTTCTGGCCGAACAGCTCGACGCTGATGTCGGGGTCGGTAATGTCGTGATAGACGCGCTGGCGAAAAAGATATTTGTGAAACGCCCGCGGGTTTCTGTGAAAAGTCGCCCTGGTCTCGGCGGCGCCGTTGAAGTGATGCCAGGCTTCTTCCGGCATGCGCTCGCGCGCGACGGCGCGCAGATCGCGCAGCCCCATCTGTTCCAAAGATTTTTCAGTCATAGAATATCCGGTTCGGCGAAGCGATTTCCCAGCAGTTGGTGCCGGGGTCCCTGAAGCAGAACGAAGCCGAGGAGCCGTTTTCCTCGAGCGGGAAAAGGTCCCGCACTCCCCGCTCCTTGCCATTTTCGCTGAAGCGCCGGTAGATGTCCTTTACCCCCTTCTTTCGAAGCGACGGTCAAGGTGTTGCGGAAGTTGGGGGAGAAGACCTTGAAGTCTTTGCGCAAAGCGCACACGACAAAAGTTCTTGTCTTCGGATGCTTCACGTAGATCACGTGATCGCTGTGAGTCGCGGACAATCCGACGGTTCTTATCATGAGTTTTCCTATGAAAGCCCAGGCCGTTGAATCTAACGGCAAGCCGCTCGATGCGTGCGGCAAATCTACAGTGGCACAGCCGGGCTGTCAAACGTTTTCATCGCAGCGATACAATTTCCAACGGGAGTTTTTCACTGCGACGTTTCGCGCTTTGTGGTCGGCGCGACCTCAAGACCCGAGACTCGAAACCCGTAACCGATTCTTATTTGCCTTGACAGAGGCACCCCTTTCTCCATAGATTCGCCAAGTCTTCTCATACGGAGGAAAATCTTATGAAAAGCACACGCTCTGCGCTCGGATGCGCGTTGATCGTTTTCGTATTACTGATTGCAAGTGGCGCTTCCGGTCAGGATTCTTTTTATAAAGGCAAAACCATCCGCGTGGTCGTGGCGACCTCGGCCGGCGGAGGCTTCGACACCTACACGCGCACCATCATGCGCCACATGGGGAAATATATTCCCGGCAACCCCTCCTTCGTCGTCGAGAACATGCCCGGCGCCGGGCACTTGATCGGCGCCAATCATATGTACAAGGTCGCCAAGCCGGACGGTCTTACCTTCGGCCATTTTCAAGGTGGGCTGTTTCTCGAACAACTCTTGGGCCGCCCCGGCATCGAGTTCGACGCCATGAAATTCGAGTTCATCGGTGCGCCGGTGACGGACAACCGCGCCTGCGCCTTGACCAAAGCCAGCGGCATCACCAACGCGGAGAAGTGGCTCGCCGCCAAGATTCCGGTGAAACTCGGTGGCATCGGCGGTGGCGCTCCCGACGACATCGCGCGCATGCTGGCCGCGACCACGGCGCTGCCGATTCAACTGATCGCCGGCTATAAAGGAACTTCCGAGATCCGCCTGGCCGCCGAGAGCGGCGAGCTCGCCGGCGGCTGCTGGACCTGGGACTCCATGCGCGCCACCTGGAGCAAGGCGATCACCTCGGGCGATGCCGTGGTTGTTTTACAGATTCTTTCCAAGCCGCATCCGGAGCTGCCCAATGTCCCCTTGGCCGTCAAATACGCCAAGAACGACGAGGCGCGCGAGCTTATTCGTATCGGCATCGAAGAGCCGTCGGACTATTATCGGCCCTATGCCCTGCCGCCCGGCACGCCGAAGGAGCGCGTGGAGCTGTTGCGCAAAGCCTTCCAACAAACGTTAAAAGACCCCGAGTTATTGGCCGACGCGCGGAAAGCCAAGCTCGACATCGAGCCGATCACGGGAGAAGAGCTGGAAAAGATGATCGGCAAGCTGTTCAAGCTCAACCGTTCCATCGTCGGGCGCCTAAAAGAAATTCTACGCGCCAAGTGACGTGACGGAATCAACCGAACAAACTCTTAAGTCCAGAAGAGAGACTTTATGAAAAGAAATTCCGCGAGAGTCATCGCGCTGCTCTTGGCCCTGGGCTTTGCCGGGGACAGCGCCCGCGCCTTCGCGCAAGCCAATTTTTTCGAAGGAAAAACGATTCGCATCATCGTTGGCCTGTCGGCCGGCGGCGGCTACGACGTTTACGCGCGCACGATCGCCAGACACATGGGCAAACATATCCCTGGGAACCCGAGTCTTGTGGTCGAAAACATGACCGGCGCCGGCAGCATCATCGCGGCGAATCATCTCTTTAAGATCGCCAAGGGCGATGGCCTCACCATCGGCCACTACCTCGGCGGCATCGCGCTGCAGCAGTTGCTGGGTAAGCCCGGCATCGAGTTCGACGCGCTAAAATTCAAATACATCGGCGTGCCGGCCCAGGACAACTTCATCATCGGCGTGCATAAATCGACGGGCATCACCGACGTCAACGCCTGGATCGCGTCCAAACAGATCGTCAAGTTCGGCGGCGTGGGCGCAGGCTCGGGCAGCGACGATATTCCCAAAGTCCTCGCGGTGACGATCAACCTGCCGGCGCAGGTGGTGTCGGGCTATAAAGGGACGGCGGACACACGCCTTGCCTTCAACAACGGCGAGGTCCAGGCGACCAGCAACTCTTGGGAATCGACCAAGTCGACTTGGCGCAACGAGCTTGAGTCGGGCACATTGAAAGTTGTCTTGCTGGCGACGCTCAAGGGCCATCCGGAACTGCCGAATACTCCCGTCGCCTATAACATGGCCAAGACCGACGAAGCGCGAAAGCTGCTGGCGACGGTTCTGAGAGCCAACAGCCCGACGGTTCGTCCGTTCGTCGCGCCGCCCGCGACGCCGAACGACCGCGTGCAAATCCTGCGCAAAGCTTTCACGGATACGATGAAGGATCCGGAATTCTTGGCCGAGACCAAAAAAGCGCGTCTCGACATCGACTCGGCCAACGGCGCCGAGCTGGAGCAAAACATCAGGGAAATGTTCAAGCTCGAACCGCCGCTGGTCAATAAGCTCAAAGACATTCTCAAGTAGTACGGCCGTCCAACAGC
>Ga0214472_10000385_pt1 | contig 54953 bp, 45 predicted proteins | sample RVTome_6_FD_207662 | JGI IMG/M metagenome (GOLD analysis project Ga0214472, IMG submission 207662) | Soil microbial communities from uranium-contaminated site in the Upper Colorado River Basin, Wyoming, United States - RVT140D175 | ecosystem: Environmental > Terrestrial > Soil > Contaminated >...
CCGTCCGCCAGCTCGATCGCCATCAGCGCGCCGTAGCTCCTGAACAGCTCACCGGCGAGCCGGTGCTGCGGGTGATCCTCGAGCCCCGGGTAGTACACTTTCCTGACTTTGGGATGCTTGGCCAGGAAGCGGGCGAGCTGCAGCGCGTTGCCCGAAGACTTGTCCATCCGCAGCGCCAGCGTCTCGGCGCCGACTGCCAGGCGGTGCGCGGGTTCCGCGGCCAGCGTGCTGCCTACGTCGCGCAACCCCTTCTTGCGGATCTGCAGGATTCCCCACTGGGCGGGTTTCGCATTCTTGTAGTTGTCGTAGATATTCGGGAACCGGGTCCAGTCGTAGAGGCCGGTATCGGTCACCGCGCCGCCCAGCGCGTTGCCGTGGCCGCCGATGTACTTGGTCAGCGAGTTGATGACGAGGCCGGCGTGATGCCGCTTGGGCTGGTACAGGTAGGGCGAGGTCATCGTGTTGTCCACTACGTAGAGCACTCCCCGCCGGGCGCAGAGCTCGCCGATGCGCGCGAGATCGGCGACCTGGGTGCGCGGGTTGGCGATGGTCTCCACGAACACCAGGCGCGTATTGGGCCGGATCGCCCGCGCCACCTCGTCCACGCGGGTCGCGTCCACGAAGCTGATGTCGAAGCCCTGGGTGTTGTAGGTGCCGAACAGGCTGTTGGTGTTGCCGAACAGGAACGAGCTCGACACGACGTGATCGCCGGTGCGCAGCAGGGCGGTGAACGTGGCGGCGATGGCCGCCATCCCCGTGGAAAAGCACGCCGTGGCGATGCCGTCCTCCATCTTGCTCACCTTCGACTCGAGCGCGGCCGTGGTGGGGTTGCCCTGGCGGCCGTACACATAGCCGGGAAGCTCACCCTTGAACACCTTGACCAGATCGCGGGCGTCGGCATACCCGAACGCCACCGCGAGGTGCATCGGCTTGTGCACGGAAAAGTGCTCGATCGGCGCTTCCAGATCGGAATGCAGGATGGTCGTGGTAAAGCCCGTCTTCATGATCGCGCTCCCAACAAAAAACCCGGACAGCTCGCGCCGACCGGGTTTCGCCGCCGCTTTAGCTGCATTTCTAACGCGCCCGCAAGCTGACCCTCAAATCGGCGCGAACGAAAACTTACTCCGTCATCGGGGGGTTGTCAAGAAATCGGCCAGCCGTCACTCGACGAGCTCCAGGCCGAGATCGAGCTGCGCGCTCGCCGCTTCCAGCTCCGCCATCTTGGCGCCGTCGCGCCGCTGGGCCTCCACGCCGTCGAGATACTCGCGGGTGACGTCGCCGGTGACGTAGACCCCGGAAAAGCACGAATCCTCGAAATGGGTGACCTTGGGATTCACGCTGCGAACGTCCTCGCGCAGCGCCTCGAGATCCTGGTAGATCAGCTCGTCGCAGCCGATCTCGCGCGCGATCTCGGATTCGCTCCGGCCGCAGGCGATCAGTTCCTCGCGCGTGGGCATGTCGATGCCGTAGACGTTGGGGTAGCGCACCGGGGGCGCGGCGGAGGCGAAGAACACCTTGCGCGCGCCCGCTTCGCGCGCCATCTGCACGATCTCGCGACTGGTGTTGCCGCGCACGATCGAATCGTCCACCAGCAGCACGTTCTTGCCCCTGAATTCCATCGCAATGGCGTTCAGTTTCTGCCGCACCGACCTCTGGCGCATCGACTGGCCCGGCATGATGAAGGTGCGGCCGATGTAGCGGTTCTTGATGAAGCCCTCGCGGTAGGGAAGGTTCAACCGCTTCGACAGCTCCATCGCCGCGGGCCGGCTCGAGTCCGGAATCGGGATCACGACGTCGATGTCGATGTGGCGGTACTGGCGCTGGATCTTCTCGGCGAGGCTCACGCCCATCCGCAACCGCGTCTCGTAGACCGAGATGCCGTCGATCACCGAGTCGGGCCGCGCGAGGTAGACGAACTCGAAAATGCAGGGGTTGAGCGAGACCTCGGCGGCGCACTGGCGGCTGTGGAAATGGCCGTCCTGGTCGATGAAGATCGCCTCCCCCGGAGCGACGTCGCGCACCACCTGGAAGCCCAGCGAGTCGAGCGCCACGCTCTCCGAAGCGACCATGTACTCGGTGCCCTGCTCGCTCTCGGCGCGCCCGAACACTAGCGGCCGGATGCCGTGGGCGTCGCGGAACACGAGCAGCCCGTAGCCCGCGATCATCGCCACCACGGCGTAGGCGCCGCGGCACCGGCGGTAGACGCCCGAGACCGCCGCGAAGATGGTCGCCGCGTCGAGCTTGTAGTTGGTGGCGCACTCCTGCAGCTCGTGCGCGAGCACGTTGAGCAGCACCTCCGAGTCGGAATTGGTATTGACGTGCCGCAGGTCCTGGCGGAACAGGTCGTTCTTCAGCTGCTCGGTGTTGGTGAGGTTGCCGTTGTGTCCGAGCACGATGCCGAAGGGGGAGTTCACGTAGAACGGCTGCGACTCCGCCCCCGACCACGCGGAGCCGGCGGTCGGATAGCGCGTGTGCGCGATGCCGGAAAACCCCGTGAGCGCGCGCATGTTGCGGGTCCGGAACACGTCGCGCACCATGCCCGGCCCCTTGTGCATATGGAAGGTGGGACCCTCGGCCGTGACGATGCCGGCCGCGTCCTGGCCGCGGTGCTGCAGGACCAGCAGCCCGTCATAGAGCAGCTGGTTGACCGCATTCTTCGCGACGACTCCAACGATTCCGCACATCGCGCTTCCCCGAGGGCCCCCGCTCGTCCTAATACCTGATGCGTCTCGACAAATCCGTCGGCAGCCACGTCTTGATGTACTCGGCGCTGGCTTCCAGTGGGCCCCTTAGTGCAGCGTCGCGCCACGCGGACTGCCGCGGCAGCGAGGTGAGCCCCGCCAGCATCACCAGGATCATCACCAGCAGCCAGCCCCGTGCCAGCCCGAAGAAGCCGCCCACCACGCGGTCGGCGGGGCCCAGACCGACGACCTTGACCAGCTTCGAGGCCAGTATCGCCAGCACGCTCAACCCGACCAGCACCACGATGAACACGGCGACGAAGCTCACCAGCAGCCGGATCTCCTCGCTCGCCATGGCTTGCGGCAGGAGCTTCGCGGCGTCCGCAGCAAGCAAGTTCGCGAGCAGGAATGACGCGAACCAGGCGAGCAGCGCGAGCACCTCGCGCACCAGGCCGCGGAACACGCCGTACACGACCGAGATTCCGATGATGACGAGCACGATGATGTCGATGACCGTCATTCTCACCTCGTGGTGATGTTGCCGTTCATGCCGAGCGATTTCAGTTGAACCTGCGCCTTTTCCGCAGCCTCGCGCGTGGCAAACGGTCCCGCCCGCACCCGCGTGACGTCCCCCTTCACCGTCTTGACGACCTCGGTATAGGACTTGATCCCCGCGGCGGCGATCTGCCCCTGCATCCGCTGCGCCTTCTCCGCGTCGGCGAGCGCGATGACCTGGATCACGAACGCGCCGCCCACGGTCTTGGGCGCGGGCTTGGCGGTCTTCGTGGCGGTCTTCGCCGGTGCCTTCGGCTTTGCCGCTTTGGCCGGCGTCGCCATCTCCGGCGCTGTCTCTGCCTTGGGCGCTTCCTTGGCCGCCGGCGGCGCGGCGCTCCCCTTGTCGTCCGCCTTTGGCGCCGCGGACTTGCCTTCCGGCGCCTTGGACGCGGGCGCCGGGGCGACTTTGGAGGTGAAGCCTTCCGAGTCGGGGGAAGGAATGCGGACGGTGATGTTCTGGCTGATCGGCCGCGGCTCCGTATCGAGCACCATCGGCAGCACCACCACGATGGCGGCCACCAGCACGACCGCGCCGATCAGGCGTCGCCGCGCGCGGCGTTTGAGCTGGAGTTCCTCGTCGCTGATCGCTCGCGCCATCTACCGCTGCCACCCGGCCGTATGCGTCGCTCCTAACACCCGTGATCTCCTCGGCTGCCGTCCCCGGCCGGGGATGCCTTCTGGCGCTCTTGCAACTGCATCACCGCGGCCACGGTATAAAACGATCCGAACACCAGAATTCTATCATTTTCCGTCGCTATATCACAGGCTTGCGTGTAAGCGGCGGCAACGTCTCTGCATTCCGTCACCGCACTGACGGCGTTTGCGGCGAGCGCCAGCCGCAGCTCCCCCGCGCCGGCGCCACGCGGGCCTTCCAGCCCGGTAATGAACCAGTGCGCCACCCGCGATTTCACCGCGGCGATGACACCGGTAATGTCCTTGTCCCGAAGCATGGCAAACACGGCGAGCACGCGCCCGCCCCCGCCCATGGCCGCGAGGCTCGCGGCGAGCGCTCGCGCCGCCTGGGGGTTGTGCGCCACATCGAGGATCACTGCCGGCCGCCCCGGCAGCACCTGGAAGCGGCCGGGGTTGTCCGCCTCGAGCAGCCCGGCGCGGATGTCGTTGACGGCGACCGGCAGGCGCTGGCGCATCGATTCGAGCGCGGCGATCGCCGCGGCCGCATTGGCAAGCTGGCAGGCGCCGCGCAGCACGGGGTGCGGCAGCGCGCCGCGCTTGCCGCCCGGTCCCCAGTACTGCCAGTGCCGGCCTTGCGGGGTCGCGCCAAAATCGGCGTCGATGCGCAGCAGCCGCGCGCCGGTCTCCTCCGCGTGCCGCAGCAGGCTCGACGGCGGCGCGGGATCGGCGCATACCGCGGGCCGTCCGCGGCGGAAAATCCCGGCCTTCTCGCGCCCGATCGCCTCGCGGTCGCCTCCCAGGAAATCCACGTGGTCGATGTCGACCGTGGTGACCACCGCGCAGTCGGCATCGAAGGCGTTCACCGCGTCGAGCCGTCCGCCGAGCCCGACCTCCAGCACGGCGACATCGACGCGCCGGTCGACGAACTGCCAGGCCGCGGCAAGGGTTCCGTACTCGAAATAGGTGAGCGGCACGTCACCCCTGGCCCGCTCCACTGCGGCGAACCCGCGCGCCAGCTCCCCGTCGCGCGCCTCCAAACGCGCGACGCGCACGCGCTCGTTGTAGCGCAGCAGGTGCGGCGAGGTATAACGGCCGACGCGGTAGCCGGCGCGATCGAGGATCGCCTCCAGCATCGCGCACACCGAGCCCTTGCCGTTGGTGCCGCCCACGGTGATGATCGGGAACTGGGGCGCGAGTCCGAGCGCGTCGCGCACCCGGGCGACCCGGTCCAGGCCGAGCGCGATGGACTTGGGATGCTGCCGCTCGATATGCTCCAGCCACTGCTGGAGAGTTTCCAGTTTCGAGTTTCGAGTTTCAAGTTTCAAGGTAAAACCCAGTTAAGCTGGCCACCGACCAACTGGAAACTTGCAACTGGAAACTATCAAGTTGCCGCAGGCAACTTGAGCAGCATCGTGAGGAGACTCGCGAGCTTGTCCCGCATCTCGCGGCGGTCGACGATCATGTCGATCGCGCCGTGCTTCAACAGGAATTCGGAGCGCTGGAAGCCCTCGGGCAGGGTCTCGCGCACGGTCTGCTCGATCACCCGCGGACCGGCGAAGCCGACGAGCGCGCCGGGCTCCGCGATCACGACGTCGCCGATCATGGCGAAGCTCGCCGACACGCCGCCCATGGTGGGGTCGGTCAGCACCGTGATGAATGGCAGCCGATCCCGCGCGAGCTCGGTCAGCGCGGCGCAGGTCTTGGCCATCTGCATGAGCGAGAGCAGCCCTTCCTGCATGCGCGCGCCGCCGCTCGCGGTGATGCTGATGTACGGCAGCCGCTGCTCGAGGCACACCCGCACGCCGCGCACGAAGCGCTCGCCGACGGCGGAACCCATCGAGCCGCCGAGAAAGCCGAATTCGAAGGCCGCCGCCACCACCGGGAGGGTCTTGATCGATCCCTGCATTACCACCAGCGCTTCCTCCTCCGAGGTGTCGCTGCGCGCTTCCTCCAGGCGCTCGGAGTAGCGCCGGCTGTCCTTGAACTTGAGGCTGTCGACCGGCGTCACCTCCGCCCCAACCTCGTAGCGGCCCTCGCGATCGAGCAGGCTGTCGAGACGCTCGCGCGCCGAGATGCGGTTGTGATGCGAGCATTTGGGGCAGACGTAGAGATTTTTCTCGAGATCGGCGCGGTAGAGCACCGCTTCGCACGAATCGCATTTGCTCCACAGCCCCTCGGGCACCATCTTCTTCGGGCTGCCGACCTCGCGCTTGATCTTGGGGGGTAGCAGTTTCTGGAGCCAGCTCATGCCTTCACCGCTGCGAGGTTGTCGAGCGCTTCCCGGATCGGAGCGAGAAACGCGGCCGCCCGCTCCGTGACCTTGTCCCGCGGGGCTTTTTCCAGCTCGTATATCAGCGCGCTGCCGATCACGACGGCGTCGGCCACCGCGCCGATCGCGCGCGCGCTCGCCGCATCGCGGATACCGAAGCCCACGCCTACCGGCAGCCGAGTGAATTCGTGGACGCGCCGCACCCGCGCGGCGACGTCCGCGGGGTTGATGTTGGCGGCCCCGGTCACCCCACGCAGCGAGACGTAATAGAGGTAGCCACGGCCGAGCCGCGCGATGCTCTCGAGCCGCTCGTCGGTGGTGGTCGGAGAGAGCAGGAATATCGTGTCGAGGCCGCGTGCATCGAGCGCCTGCACCAGCGGGTGCGCCTCCTCCGGCGGATAATCGACCACCAGCACGCCGTCTGCATCCGCGCCCTTGACGGCGTCGGCAAAGCGCTCCACGCCCAGCGACTCGATCGGGTTGGCGTAGCTGAAGATCACCACGGGCGTGTCGCGGTCCGTCTTGCGGAACTCGGCGGCATATCCGAGAACGCTCCGCAACGAAACATGGTGCTTCAGCGCCCGCTCGCTCGAGCGCTGGATCACGGGACCGTCGGCCATGGGGTCGGAGAACGGCACGCCCAGCTCGATCACGTCGGAGCCCGCTCTGGCAAGCGCATGCATCAGCGGCACGGTGAGACCGGGATCGGGATCGCCCGCCGTGATGAACGGGATGAGAGCCTTCCTCCCCTGCCGCTTCAGCGCTTCGAATTTGGCGGCGATGCGGGACATTTCAGATCTTGATGCCCGAGCGCTCGGCGACCGTATGCATGTCCTTGTCGCCACGCCCGGAGAGGTTGACAAGCAGAATCTGGTCCTTCCTCATGCGCGGGGCGATCTTCGCGGCGTAGGCGAGCGCGTGCGCGGATTCCAGCGCGGGAATGATGCCCTCGAGCCGGCACAGGTCGTGGAACGCCTGCAGCGCCTCCTCGTCGGTGATCGCCACGTATTCGGCGCGCCCGCTCTCCTTGAGCCATGCGTGCTCGGGACCGACGCCGGGATAATCGAGGCCGGCCGCGATCGAGTGCGTCTCGATGATCTGGCCGTTCTCGTCCTGCAGCAGATAGGTGCGGTTGCCGTGCAGCACCCCGGGCCGCCCCGCGCACAGGGTCGCTGCATGCTTGCCGCTCTCCAGGCCGTGGCCCGCCGCCTCCACGCCGATCAACCGCACGCTCTCGTCGGGGATGAACGGGTGGAAGATGCCGATCGCGTTCGATCCCCCTCCCACGCAGGCGAGCACCGCATCGGGCAGGCGGCCTGTGAGCTCCTGGATTTGGCCGCGCGCTTCGTTGCCGATGACGCACTGGAAGTCCCGTACCATCATCGGGTATGGATGGGGGCCGGCAACCGTGCCGATGATGTAGAAGGTACGATCGACGTTCGTCACCCAGTCGCGCATCGCCTCGTTCAGCGCATCCTTCAGCGTTTTCGAGCCGCTTTCCACGGGCACCACGGTCGCGCCGAGGAGCTTCATGCGATAGACGTTTTGCACCTGGCGCCTGACGTCCTCGGTCCCCATGTAGACCACGCATTCCAGCCCGTAGCGGGCGGCAATCGTCGCCGCCGCCACGCCGTGCATGCCGGCCCCGGTCTCGGCGATCACCCGCGGCTTGCCCATGCGGCGCGCGAGCAGCGCCTGGCCGATGACGTTGTTGATCTTGTGCGCGCCGGTGTGGTTGAGATCCTCGCGCTTGAGGTAGACCTGGGCGCCGCCGAAGCGCTCCGACCAGCGCCGCGCGTGGTAGACGGGGCTGGGGCGGCCGACGTAATGCTTCAGCTCGTAGGCAAACTCGGCCTGGAATTCGGGATCGCGCCGGTAGCGCGCGTAGGCGTTCTTCAACTCGTCGAGCGCCTGGATCAGCGTCTCGGAGACGAACACGCCGCCGTACGGGCCGAAATGGCCGCGCGCATCGGGAAGTTCAACCATCCGCATCGCGCACCCCTGTGATGAACGCGGCGATCTTCGCCGCATCCTTGACGCCCTTGGCGGATTCAACGCCGCTCGACACGTCCACTGCCTCCGGCCGCGCGCGGCGCACCGCGTCACGGACGTTTGCGACGGTCAAGCCCCCTGAAAGGATCACCGGCAACGGCACGGCGCGCGGTATCAGGTTCCAGTCGAAGGACACGCCGCTGCCGCCGTGCAAGCCCTCGACAGAGGCATCGAGCAGCAGCGCCTTGGCGTCGTGGTAATCCCGCGCGTATTGTAGCAAATCCACCCCCGCCTTCATGTGCACCGCCTTGATGTAGGGCCGCCCGAAACGGCGGCAGAAGCCGGGGCTCTCGGAACCGCTGAACTGGAGTACCGGCACCGGCACTTCGGCCAGCGTCGCGCGCACCTCCTCCTCCCCCGGATCCACGAACACCGCAACCGGCACGACCGACGGGGGCAGCGCGCCGACGATTTCCCGGGCCTGCGCCCGCGTGACGCAGCGGGGACTCGGCGCGTAGAACACGAGCCCGACGTAGGACGCGCCGGCGCGCGCCGCCGCGGCCGCATCCTCGACGCGCGTGATCCCGCAGATCTTGACCGCTGTCGCCATTTGCCTATTTCCCGTTTCCAACGTCCATGAGCGTTCGCCGCGGTGCAACGGGCAGTCCCCAGCGCGCTTCGTACTCGACCCGCGCCAGGTACAGCCCCGCGGCCTCGATCGTGGGCGCGGCGCGGGCGCGGTCGCGGGCGCCGAGGACCTCGCCCAGCCATTCCGGAGGGTACCTGCCCTTCCCGACGTAGACCAGGCACCCCACGATATTGCGCACCATGTGATGCAGGAACGCGTTCGCGCACACGTCGAACACCACGTGGTCGCCGCGCCGCGTGACGTCGAGGCGCGTCACGGTACGCACCGGTGTGCGCGCCTGGCATTCGGCGCTGCGGAAGGCGCTGAAATCGTGCTCGCCGACGAGCAGGCGTGCGGCGCGCTGCATGCGTTCGATCTCGAGCGGCAGATGGAACCAGCCCGTCCGTCCCTCATCCAGCGCCGGCCGCACCGGATGGTTCAGCAGCAGGTAGCGATAGCAGCGGGAGGTCGCCGAGTAACGAGCGTGAAAGTCCGGTGCGACGGCGCATGACCAGTTGACGGCGCAGCCCGCCGGCAAGAGCGCGTTCACGCCGCGAACCCAGGCTGCTTCCGGGCGTTCCGCGGTGGTGTCGAAATGCACGACCTGGCCGAGCGCGTGCACGCCCGCGTCGGTGCGCCCGGCGCAAATCGTGGCAACCGGCACGCCCGCCACCCCGGCCAGCGCCCGCTCCAGGGCGTCCTGCACCGCACAGCCCTCGGACTGGGTCTGCCAGCCGCAGAAGCGGCGTCCGTCGTACTCAACTCCCAGCGCGACTCTCACGCGATCAGTCTGCCCCATGCCCCTCACGAAAAAGAAAAACCGCGACGGCTTGCGCCGCCGCGGTCCGATCTGTCACCCGTCCCGCTAGTGCCGTTCCAACTTGTTTAGCCGAATCGCATCGCCCGGCCTACCGGGGACAATCAGACCTGTTGAAGCGGATTTGATGGGCACAAATAGTTGGAACGGCACTAGCCCAGGCTTTCCAGCAGCTTTGTTGCCTGCGCCTTCTGCTCCGCGTCGCCTTCCTTGACCACCTCCTGCAGGATCTCCTTGGCGCCGTCCCGATCGCCCATCTCCTGGTAGGCCTTAGCCAGATCGAACTTGGTCTGCACGTCGTACCACTGGCCGTCCTTTTCGCGGCCCCCGCCCGCCGGCTCGGTCTGCGGTCCGCGCTCGAGCTCGAAGTCAAGTCCCTCGATCTTGAAATCGAGTCCGGCGTCCGCACCGGATTCCGCCGCCGAGTCGGATGCCACCGTAACCGGTTCCGCGGCCTTCGGCAGCTCGATATGGAAATCGATGACATTGCTGTCCCGCGCCGGCGCCACCGGCTCGAGGGCGACATCGGTCTCGGCAATCGCGCCCGCCGACGGCACTTCCAGGGTGAAGTCGGGCATTACCGCCGTAGACCGCTCCTTCAACTTGGGGGCTGCCTTGCTGGGGAGCTCGACGGAGGTGTCCGTGACGGCGGTTGCCGCTTCCACGGCTCCGGCATCGAGCATGATGTCGGTGGAAATGCGGGGAAGGCCGCCGCCACCACCACCGAGATCGAGATCGATGTCCGACGAGGTGCCGAAGGGCCGGACCACAGTCGACGTTGCCGCGCCCTGGCCCTGGCCCGCCTCATACAGCCGGTTCGCGGGGTCGAGCGCAAAGCCCATGGCCGCGGCCTTCAGCCAGTTGCTGCCGTCGCCCCCGGTCCGCCTGTTGAGATCGGCCGCGACCTTGCCGAATGCGTCCTTGTCCCTGCGCCCGGAATAGACCTCGAGGAGCTTCAACTGCACGTCCTCGCGCCCAGGATTCCTGGCCAGCGCCTCCTTCAATATCTCCTCGGCCTGGCCGTCGCGCCCGTACTGAATATAGACTTCGGCCTCCTGCAAAGGATCGACATCGTCGATGGACGTGGCAACCGGTGTCCCGGCGGTCGATTCTTCGGCGGTGTCTCCCGTCACGGCGGCTGCCCCCGCCCCGGCAGCCGCCATCTCCAGCTTAGGCGCAATGGGCGGACTGTCACTTCGGCCGGCACCCGCACGGCGCCGGCGCACCATCCAGAACGCCAGTCCGCCGAGCACCAGGGCACCGCCCGCGCCGAGGTACAGCGGATCACTCGCCGCCGCCATGATTTCATCCATCAGCTCGGGCTCCTGCATCGGAGGCACGGCTGCCGGCTTTGGCTTGGGTTGGGCCGCCGGCTGCGGCTTGGGCGCCGGAGCGGCGGCGGGCGCAGGCTTGGCCGCCGCAACCGCCGCCGGTTTCGCGGGAGCGGGCTGCGGGGCGGGCTTCGCGGCCGCCGCAGGCGCCGGTGCGGTCGCCTTCTGTGCCTGCTGCTGAGCCGCCGCCATGGTCGGGCTCCTCAGCTCCGCCAGCTTCTGCATGTTCTTGATGGTCGTCTCGAGCTGCGCGATGCGCGAATTGGCCTCAGCCAGCGCCTTCTCGCGGGAAACCGCTTCTTCTTCCAGCATGCGTATGCGCTCGGCGGTGCTGCGCGCCTTGCCCTTGCCCGCCGCGGCGCCGGCCGGCTCGCCCTTGGACAGCTTGACGACGTCCTTGGGTTCGCCGCGCGCCGCCTTGTCCTCGACCTTGGGCGTGATCTTCCCGCTTACCGCGGCGCGCTTCTCCGTGGAAACAGTCCCCGCTGCCTCGGCGAGTTGCTGCCGGTATGCGTTCCATTCGGCGACATGGGTGCGATATTCGCGTACCGCGTCGTCCCTCGCGATCGTGGTCTCGACTTCGTCGCGGTCGGGAACGCGCAGGATCTTGCCGGCCCGCACCAGGTTGAGATTTTTCCTGATGAACGCGTCGGGATTGGTACGGTAGAGCGCAACCAGCATCTGCTCCAGGGTGACCCCCTCCGGCATCACGCTGTTCGCGATCTTGCTCAGCGTCTCGCCGCGCTCGATCGGCCCGTAATCCTTGCTGGCGGCCATCGGAGCCGCGGCCACCGGTGCCACGGCAACCGGGCTCGGAGCTTCCGGCGTGGTGGTGGCCGGTGCTGCGGGTTCTGGTGCGGGTTCTGGTGCGGGTGTGGCCGGCGCGGCTGCCTCTGGAGCGGGGGCCGCTGGCTCGGCGACCGGCGGCGCGGTGGGGAGCGGCGCGGTGGCGACCGGCGCCGCCGGAGCCGGCGGCTCGACCGCTACCGGAGCCTGTGGCGCGGGCGCGGGAGCTGGCGCAGGCGCGGGACGCGCCTCGGGAGCGGCGGTAACCACTGGCGCCGAAACCAGAGGCGGAATTCCGGGTGGGTCGAGCAACGCAGTGTACTCGCGCGACAGGCGCCCCGACGCCCACGTCAGCTCAACCAACAGATCGATGAAGGGCTCGGTGACCGAGCGTGTCGACACGATCTTGAGGTAGCTTTGTCCGTTGGGGCGCTTCTCGATAGTGATACGCGCGCCGGTCAGCGCGACGTTGTACTGCAGGTTCGCCTGGCGGTAGGCGTCGGGAAGTGCAAGGCGTGCACTGAGCGAGGACAGTTCCTGCGGGGTCACCGCCACCAGCTCGATTTCCGCGATGAGCGGCTGGCCGATTGCGGTAAATACCGTGATTCGCCCCAGGCCGGCCGCCCCCGCAATACATGGCAACAGCGCAAAAACGAGCGCCATCAGCCAGGTTTTCACGTTGGTTTCGCGCACAACGCCACCCCCAGGATTTTTAGGACAAACAGGCTAACATCAATCAGTTAGCGTTGCAAGCTCAGATTGCATCTAGGTCTGTTTCCGGATCCAATTCGAACCACTCGAATGCGGGAATCCGCCAGGGACCTGTCGGCTGTTTGCGGGAAGCATACCGCATCAGGCGCCTACCGCAGCCCTGCCTTTGACGACGCCGCCCCGAGCGCGCGCCGCATCGGTTCCCGCCCCGAGCAGGATGCGCAGCATGCGCCGCAGCGGCTCGGCGGCTCCCCACAGCAGCTGGTCGCCGACGGTGAATGCGGAAAGATATTCGCCGCCCATGGAAAGCTTGCGCAGCCGTCCGACCGCGATGTGCATGCGGCCGGTCACCGCCGCCGGCGTGAGTTCGCGCATCGAGCTGGCGCGGTCATTCGGCACGACCCGCACCCACTCGTTGGCCGCGGCGATGATGCCGGCGAGCTCGTCGAGCGGCACGTCCTTCCTCAGTTTGATGGTCAGTGCCTGGCTGTGGCAGCGCATCGCGCCGATGCGCACGCACACGCTGTCGACCGGCGTGGCCGGCGCGCCCAAGCTTGGGCCCCGGCCGAGGATCTTGTTCGTCTCCGCTCCGCCCTTCCACTCTTCGAGCGACACGCCGTTGCCCAAGTCCCCGTCGATCCACGGGATCAGGTTGCCGGCGAGGGGCACCCCGCCGAAATGCTCCGTCGGCAGCGTGCCGTCGTTCTGCTTGGCGAGCACCTTGCGGTCGATCTCCAGTATCGCCGAGGCGGGGTCGGCCAGCAGCTTCCGCACCTCTTCGTTGATCAGCCCGAACTGGACCAGCAGCTCGCGCATGTGCTGGGCTCCGGCGCCCGAGGCGGCCTGGTAGGTCGCGCACGTCATCCATTCGACGAGGTCGTGCGCGAACAGGCCGTGCATGCCCATCAGCATGCAGCTCACGGTGCAATTGCCGCCGATGTAGTTCCTGATCCCCTTCTGGAGCGCGTTCCGTATGACCGGCAGATTCACGGGATCGAGCACGATGACCGCGTCGTCCTGCATGCGCAGCGTCCGCGCGGCGTCGATCCAGTAGCCGTTCCAGCCCGCGGCCCGCAGCGCGGGGTAGATCTCCGAGGTGTAGTCGCTGCCCTGGCAGGTGAGCAGGATATCCATGGCCGCGAGGCTCTTCAGGTCGCGCGCATCCCCCACCGGCGGCACGTCCCTGCCGATCGCGGGACCCTTGCCTCCGGCCTGGGAGGTCGAATAGAACACCGGCTCGATCAGGTCGAAATCGCGCTCCGCGCGCATGCGCTCCATCAGCACGGAGCCCACCATGCCGCGCCAGCCTATGAAACCCACTTTCTTCATGGCCATTGCCCTAGATCACTTGCTCATTCTATCAAGCCTGTGAGGGGTGAGGAGTGAGGCGGAAATCCCCCCAGCTTCGCTACCCCCCTTTGACAAAGGGGGGAAGGGGGGATTCGCATCGCGCCCCGCGGTCACAGCGCGGCGACGACGGCCTCGCCCATTTCACGCGTGCCGACTTTCTTCGTTCCCGGCTCGAAAATATCCGCGGTGCGGTAGCCTGCGGCAAGAACCTTCCTCACCGCGCTCTCGACGCGCCTCGCCGCCGTCTCCTCGGCGAAGGTATAACGCAGCATCATCGCCACGGAGAGTATCGTTGCGAGCGGGTTCGCGACGTTGGCCCCGGCGATGTCGGGCGCCGAACCGTGCGCCGGCTCATAGAGCCCCTTGGAGTTCGCGTCAAGAGATGCCGAGGGCAGCATGCCGATCGAGCCGGTCAACATGGACGCCTCGTCCGACAGGATGTCGCCGAACAGGTTGCCGGTGACGATCACGTCGAAATGCTTGGGCGCGCGCACGAGCTGCATCGCCGCGTTGTCCACGTACATGTGGGTGAGCGCGACCTCCGGATAGCTCTTGCCGACGTCGCGTACGACCTCGCGCCACAGGCGGCTCGTCTCGAGCACGTTCTCCTTGTCGACCGAGGTGAGGCGGCGGCTGCGCTTCATTGCGGCGGCGAAGCCGGTTTCGGCGATACGGCGAATCTCGGGTTCCGAGTAGCGCATGGTGTCGTAGCCTTCGCGCGCGCCGCTCGCATTGGTGCGCCGGCCGCGCGGCTCGCCGAAATAAACGTCGCCGGTGAGCTCACGCACGATCAGGATATCGAGGCCCGACACGACTTCGGGCCGCAGGCTCGACGCCCCCACCAGCTCCGGATACAGGACGGCCGGGCGCAGATTCGCGAACAGGCCGAGTTCCTTGCGGATCCGCAATATCCCCTGCTCCGGCCGTTGCGGCCGCGGGAGCGCATCGTATTTCGGCCCGCCGACCGCGCCGCACAACACCGCGTCCGCGGCACGCGCAAGCTTGAGCGTCGGCTCCGGAAGCGGATCGCCGTGCGCGTCCACGCCGGCGCCGCCGAACGGCGCTTCCTCCAGTTCCAGCTTGAGCCCGTCGCGCGCCAGCACTTTCAGCACCTGCATCGCCTGCGCCACGACTTCCGGCCCGATGCCGTCGCCGGCCAGTATCGCGATCTTCATTTAAAAGAGCCAGGGCTGGCGTTCGCGCTGCCTGGCTTCGAATGCCCTGATCTTGTCCGCGTGCTCGAGCGTGAGACCAATTTCGTCGAGTCCGTTCAGGAGGCAATGCTTCGCGAACGGATCGATGTCGAAGCTGAAGCTCTCGCCGCCGGGAGTCGTCACCGTCTGGTGCTCGAGATCCACCGCGAGCCGGTAGCCTTCAGCGTCCCTGGACTCGCTGAACAGCCGGTCGACGATTTTCGCGTCGAGCCGGATCAGCAGCAGCCCGTTCTTCTGGCTGTTCGTGTAGAAGATGTCGGCGAAGCTCGGCGCGATCACGGCCTGGAAGCCGTATTGCAGCAGCGCCCAGGGCGCGTGCTCGCGCGAGGAGCCGCAGCCGAAGTTCTCGCGCGCGAGGAGAACCGTGGCGCCGCGATAGCGCGGCTGGTTCAGCACGAAATCCGGGTTGAGGGGGCGCTTCGAGTGGTCCATGCCCGGCTCGCCGTGATCGAGGTAGCGCCACTCGTCGAACAGGTTCGGCCCGTAGCCGCTGCGCTTGATCGACTTCAGGTACTGCTTGGGGATGATCGCGTCGGTATCCACGTTGGCGCGGTCCATCGGCGCCACCAATCCCTCGCTGCGGATAAATCGCTCCATGGCGGTCCTGGCGCTCAGTTGAAGTTGCGCACGTCGACGAAATGCCCCGCGATCGCCGCGGCCGCGGCCATCGCCGGACTCATCAGGTGGGTCCTGCCCCCGGGGCCCTGCCGGCCTTCGAAGTTGCGGTTCGACGTCGAGGCGCAGCGCTCGCCGGGCGACAGCTGGTCGTCGTTCATGCCGAGGCACATCGAGCAGCCCGGCTCCCGCCATTCGAAGCCGGCCGCGGTGAAGATCTTGTCGAGGCCCTCCTGCTCGGCCTGCCGCTTCACCCGTCCCGACCCCGGGACCACGATCGCGAGCTTGATGCTCGCCGCGACCTTCCTTCCCTTCACCACTTGCGCCGCGACGCGCAGGTCCTCGATGCGCGAATTGGTGCAGGCGCCGATGAACACCTTGTCCGGCCGGATCTCGGTGATCGGCGTGTTGGGCTTGAGGTCCATGTACTTCAGGGCGCGCATGATCCATTCGCGCTGCACCGGGTCTTTTTCCTGCGCGGGATCGGGCACCTTGCCGCCGACCGTCGTCACCATCTGCGGGTTGGTGCCCCAGGTGACCTGGGGCTCGATGCTTCCGGCGTCGAGCGTCACCACCTTGTCGAACCGCGCACCGGGATCGCTCACCAGTGTTCGCCAATACGCTTCCGCCCGGTCCCACATCGGCCCCTTGGGGGCGAGCGGCCGGCCTCTCACGTATTCGATCGTCTTGTCGTCCACCGCCACCATGCCGGCGCGGGCGCCCGCCTCGATCGACATGTTGCACAGGGTCATGCGGCCCTCCATCGAAAGCGCGCGGATCGCGGCGCCGGTGTACTCGACGGTGTAGCCGGTGCCCCCGGCGCTGCCGATCTTCCCGATGATCGCGAGGATGACGTCCTTGGCGGTGATACCGCTGCCAAGCGTGCCCTCGACCACGATGTTCATGCTCTTGGTCTTCTTCGTCACCAGGCACTGCGTCGCGAGCACGTGCTCGACCTCGCTCGTGCCGATGCCGAAGGCGAGGCAGCCCAGCGCGCCGTGCGTGCTGGTATGCGAGTCCCCGCACACCAGCGTCATGCCGGGCAGCGTAGCGCCCTGCTCCGGCCCGATCACGTGCACGATGCCCTGCTGCTTGTCGAGAAACGGGAAATAGACCTTGGCACCAAATTCCTTGATGTTCCGGTCGAGCGTCTCGACCTGCAGCCGCGACACCGGGTCGGCGATGCCCGCAATGCCCTTCTCCCAGTTGCGCGTCGGCGTGTTGTGATCGGCGGTTGCGACGACGGAATCCACGCGCCACGGCTTGCGGCCGGCGAGCTTCAAGCCCTCGTACGCCTGCGGGCTGGTGACCTCGTGCACGAGATGGCGGTCGATGTAGAGCAGCGTTGCGCCGTCGCGCTCCTCGTGCACGACGTGGCTCTCCCATAATTTGTCGTATAGCGTGCGGGCCGTCATTTATTGCGTAACCTCATGGAAACTCTGGATTATTGCACAGAAGCGGTCGGCAAGCAGTAAGCGATGGGCGTCTGTTTCAACGACCGTAGCAGCCAACGGTTCACCGCTCACGGCTCACCGTTCCAGTCTAAGTTTCCAGATGATAAGCAGCATGCCGACGAACGCGCACGTCGCTGCGGCGGAAAACGTGAGCCCGGCTCCGGCGCGGTCCCACAGAGCGCCGCTCGCGAGCGAGCCGAGCGTGCCGCCGACGCCGAACGCGAGGCTGCCGTAGATCGCCTGGCCGCGTGCCTGGTGCCGGCCGCGAAAGAGCTGGTGGACGATGCCGATCGCCGCGGCATGAAACGAGCCGAAGCTCGCCGCGTGGAGCGTCTGGGCGAGGGCGAGCAGGACGAGGCTCCCGGCACCCCAGCCGATGAGAAGGAAGCGCACCGCCGCCAGCGCGAAGCTCGCGATGAGGATGCTGCGCAGCGTGAACGCCGCGTAGAAGCGTGGCAGCCAAAGGAAGACCGCGATCTCGCAGATGACGCCGAGCGCCCACAGCCAGCCGGTCAGGCCCTTGCTGTAGCCGTGATCCACGAGGTGTATCGAGTAGAACGTGTAATACGGCCCGTGCGCCACCGCCATGAGCGAGCAGGCGGCGATCAGCGCGATCACGGCGGGTTGCTTCAGGACCTGCGCGATCGGTTGCCGATCCGCGGCGTGGGCGGCTTGCGTCGCATCAGGAACGAGCCATGTGAATGCCAGCGTCCCGGCGAGCGCAACGGTCACGATCCACAGCAGTGTCCGCGCCGGGAAGAGATCGAGGGCATATCCAGCTCCGACCACTGCGACGATGTAGCCGATCGACCCCCACAGCCGAATTGCACCGTAGCGGCCGGTTTGCTCGCCGATATGGGTCAGCGTGGCCGCTTCCATTACCGGCAGCGCCGCGCTCAGGAAAAAACCCGCCGCCAGCACTACCGCGCAGATCCAAAGAAAGGTCGCGGACGTGAACAGGCCCAGCCAGCATGCGAGCCCGGCGAGCGTGGTCGCGCGCACCAGTCCCAAGCGGCGATCGGCGGCATCGGCGAGCCAGCCCCAGAGATACGGCGCCAGGGCGCGGGTGACCGGCGGCAGCGCCATCACCGTGCCGATTTCCGCCGCGGAGAGGCCGGCGCCGTCCAGATAGATGGCGAAGAAGGGCGCGAACGCGCCGATGTAGGCGAAATAAAAGAAGTAGAACCCGGCAAGCTGCCGGTGAGGGAAAAATGGGGTCAGAGTCGATTTTCTGCTTCAGCCGCTCACACGCCCCAGAAAATCGACTCTGACCCCATTTTTCTTTTTCTTACGCCTCGTCGGGATCGGGGTTCTCGACAGCCGCGGCGGCGCGCAGCTTTGCGATCACCTCGGCCGGCGCCTGCGCGGGAATGCGCGGCGTCGCGCTCGCGACGTCGGCGTTCTGCGCGCGGTGGCGCAGGGCGTGGTCGATCAGCGTCAGCGCCATCATCGCCTCGCAGATCGGCGTTGCGCGGATGCCTACGCACGGATCGTGCCGGCCGTGGGTCTCGATCACCGCCGGCTTGCCGGCGGTGTCGATCGTCCGCCGCGGAAGCCGGATGCTGGAAGTGGGCTTCACCGCGACGTTCACCACGATGTCCTGGCCGGTCGAGATGCCGCCGAGGATGCCACCTGCGTTGTTGGAGAGAAAACCCTGGGGCGACATCTCGTCGGAGTGCTCGGTGCCCTTCTGCGCGACCGCGCGGAATCCGGCGCCGATCTCGACGCCCTTCACGGCGTTGATGCTCATCATGTTGTAGGCGAGATCGGCGTCGAGCTTATCGTAGACCGGCTCGCCCCAGCCCACGGGAACGCCCGAGGCGACGGTGGCGATGCGCGCGCCGCAGGAATCCCCCGACTTGCGCAACCGGTCCATGAATTCCTCGAGCTGCGGCACGATCTCCGCGTTGGCCGCAAAGAACGGATTTCCATTCACCGCGTCCCACGACTTGAACGGGATCTCGATCGGGCCGAGCTGCGCCATGCAGCCGCGAACCGCGACGCCATACTTCTCGCGCAGCCACTTTTTCGCGATCGCCGCTGCCGCGACCCGTACCGCGGTCTCGCGCGCCGATTGCCGTCCCCCGCCCCGGTAGTCGCGAATGCCGTACTTCTGGCGGTAGGTATAGTCGGCGTGCCCCGGCCGGAACATGTCCTTGATCTTCGTGTAATCCTTGCTCCGCGCATCCACGTTGCGGATGAGGAGCGCAATCGGCGTTCCGGTAGTCCGTCCTTCGAACACGCCGGAGAGGATCTCTACCGTGTCCTCCTCGCGCCGCTGCGTCACGTGGCGCGAAGTGCCGGGCTTGCGGCGGTCGAGCTCGGGCTGGATGTCGGCTTCCGAGAGCTCGAGCCCGGGGGGACAGCCGTCCACCACGCAGCCGATCGCGGGCCCGTGGCTCTCCCCGAAGGAGGTCACGCAGAAAAGCTTGCCCAGGGTGTTTCCCGACATCGCCGGCTCAGAAAAAACTCGAAATAATTCAACGACGAGTTTAACATAGGGGCCTCCATGACCGGCGCGCCGCGATGGCTGACAAACCCGATCCAGACAAGATGAAAGGCCCTTCGACCACCGTTCGGTCTGAGCCTGTCGAAGACCGAACGCTCAGGACAGGCCCCGGGGGCATGACGATGCGCGAGCTCCACGAGCTCGTGAAGAAGGGCCACGCGCGCGACCAGGCGGCGGGCAAGCAGCACAACAAGCTGGCGCAGCCGCAAAACCGCTGGCAGCGCTTCGTGCGCTACGTGTGGGACAAGAACCGCGGGCGCGGCTAACGAAGCTGCGCTTTCAGGAATTCGACGCCCCAGGCGACGCCGAAGCCGTTGATCTCGGTCGCCACCGCGCCGAGGCCGCCCTTGCACTTCGCCGCCGAGAGATCCATGTGCAGCCACGGCGTATCGCCCACGAAGCGCTTGAGGAAGCGCGTGGCGAGGATATGGTCGCCGCCGCCCTCCATCGTGCACTGCTTGACATCGGCGATCGCGCTTTCCAGTTCTTCGTCGTAGTCCTCGTCCTGCGGAAACACGCACACGCGCTCGCCGCTCGCGGCCGCAGCGGAAAGCGCCGCCCGCGCCAGCCCGTCGCTCGTCGCGAACACGCCGCTGTAGCGCTCGCCGAGCGCGACGTGCATGCTGCCGGTGAGGGTCGCGAAGTCCACGATCAGGTCCGGCTTCGCGCGCGCCGCCAGCGCCAGCGCGTCGGCCAGCACCATCCGCCCCTCGGCGTCGGTGTGCACGATCTCTATGGTGGTGCCGTTCAAGGCGGTGATCACCTCGCTCTGGAGGTAGGCGCGGGGGCCGATGTCGTTGCGCGCGATCGCCATCCAGCAATCGAGCCGCATCGGCAGCTTCATCGCCGCCGCCGCCGTGAGGATGCCAAGCGCGACGGCCGAGCCGTTCATGTCCTTGTACATGCCTTGCATCGAGCGCGCGGTCTTGAGGTTGTGCCCTCCGGTGTCGAAGCAGATGCCCTTGCCGACCAGCGCGAGCGATCTCTTCGCCCGCGGGTGGCGGTAGGTCAGGTGCACGATCGCCGCATCCGTTTCCGCACTCCCCTGCGCCACCGCGACGAACGCGCCGGCGCCCATTTTGCGCAGGCGCCCGACATCGTATTCCTCGTGCCGCCAGCCCCTCTGCCGGGCGAGCTCGCGCACGCGCTTGCGATAGCTCGCCGGCGTCAGCTCGTTCGGCGGCAGCACCGTAAGCTCCCGGGCGAGCACGTTTGCCTCCGCTGCTGCGCGCCGCTCGGCAAACGCATTCGCCGAAGCATGGCCGTGTATCCTGATTGTCCGCAAAGCTGCCGCCGGCTTTTTCTTGCGCTCGGGCAGCCGCGCGCCGTTGACCCATGCCGAGTAGACGGCGAGCTCCGCGGCCTGGCGCCGCGCGCCCGCCGGTCCGAATACGGCAATCGCGAGGTCCGCGGGGTTTTCCGCGAGCAGCGCCTGCAGACCCTTGCGCAGAACGGTCTGCCGTTCGAATACCGATCGCGACGGGTCCACCATGACCCACGAGGCGAGGGTGCCGTGCGCGAGGTCGGTAGCGAGCGGCGACTGTGCGAGCTCCGCAACCTTCTTCCCACGCCGGGAGAGCGCGGCCGATAGCACATCGAGCGCGGGCACGCTGCCCAAGGCATCGAGCGATTCGACTTTTGGCAATACCATGAGCGCATGCTTGGCGCGCTTCAGATCCTGCGTGGAAAGCGGCGCCGCGCTCTGCTCCAGCCTGGCCAGCATGAAGAGTCCCCGAGCCCGTGATCGGAAAGAGCGCGGATTATAACCCCCGGGAAATCCGCGAGCGCCGGCGTTGACTCAAGGCCTCGTCGATAGCTGCGGTGCGACCGGAGTACAATCGCGCGGATGGTGCGTCTCCTGATCGCGCTCGCACTGTCTTTTTCAGGGGCTTCGTCGGCGGAGGACATCGTGATCCTGTCCACGCGCGGGGATGCCACTCAATCCTATCTGCTGTCATCCCCGCCGGCGGGCAAGGCGCGGGCCGTGGCGGTGCTTCTTCCCGGCGGCGCGGGAAAAGTCAATCTCGAGCGCGAGGCCGCCCGCGCGCTGCTCGACGGGGGAAACTATCTCGTGCGCTCGCGGCGGCTCTTCACCGGGAGCGGCATCGTTGCCGCGCTGATGGATGCGCCGTCCGACCAGTCCCGCGGCATGGGGGATGAGTTCCGCCTGGGAGCCGCGCACGCTGAAGACGTCGGGCGGGTGGTGGCGGACCTCAGGCGGCGGTATCCCGGCCTTCCGGTCTTTCTCGTGGGCACCAGCGGCGGCACGATTTCCGCCGCCTCCGCCGGCAGGCGGCTGGGCTCCGCGGTAGATGGCGTAGTGCTGTCCGCGACCGTGTTCGTTGCCAATCGACGGCGCCCGGGATTGAGCGGATTCGATTTTTCGACGATCGCAGTCCCGCTCCTGTTCGTCCATCACGTCGAGGACGGCTGCAATACCACTCCCTATTCCGTGGCGAAGCAGCTCGCGGACCACTACCCGGTGATCGCGGTCTCCGGCGGGCCGCCGCCGCAATCGAAGCCCTGCGAGGCGATGAGCGCGCACGGCTTCCTCGGCCGGGAAGCGGACACGGTGGACGCGATCGCAAGATGGATGCTGAAGCAGCCCTACCCGCGCGAAATCAACTAGAATCAGGCGCTACGGGTTCGCCGCCGCATGCACTCAATCCTCAATCCGCAGTCCTCAATCCTGCATTCATGCGCCAATACCTCGACCTGATGCGGCGCGTGCTCGAGCACGGCGCGCGCAAGAGCGACCGCACCGGCACCGGGACGCTCTCCATCTTCGGCCCGCAGCTCCGCTTCGATCTCGACACGGGATTCCCGCTGCTCACCACCAAGAAGGTGCATCTCAAGTCCATCGTCCACGAGCTGTTGTGGTTTCTGAAGGGCGAAACGAATACCCGCTACCTGAAGGAGAATGGCGTCACCATCTGGGACGAGTGGGCCGATGCAAGCGGGGAGCTGGGGCCGGTGTATGGCTACCAGTGGCGCTCGTGGCCGGCGCCGGACGGCCGCCACATCGACCAGGTGAGCCAGGTCATCGAGCAGATCCGGAAGAACCCCGATTCGCGGCGCCTGATCGTCTCGGCGTGGAACGTCGCCGACCTGCCGAAGATGGCGCTGCTGCCCTGCCACGCGTTCTTTCAGTTTTACGTGGCACAGGGGCGCCTCTCGTGCCAGCTCTATCAGCGGAGCGCCGATCTCTTCCTCGGCGTGCCGTTCAACATCGCTTCCTACGCGTTGCTCACCCTGATGGTGGCGCAGGTATGCGGCCTGAAAGCCGGCGACTTCGTGCACACCTTCGGCGACACCCACCTCTACCTCAACCATCTCGAGCAGGCGCGCGAGCAGCTCGCGCGCGCCCCGCGGCGGCTGCCCGCGATGAGGCTCAATCCGGCGGTGAAGGACCTCTTCGCGTTCCGCTACGAGGACTTCACGCTCGAGAACTACGATCCCCACCCCGCCATCAAGGCGCCCATCGCCGTGTAACAACCGTAGTTTCGAGTTGCGAGTTGCGAGTTTCGAGTAGAAGGATTAAGCCACTTGTAGATACGCGACAAGCTGAAGGAGTTGGGCCTAACTGGAAACTCGAAACTGGAAACTCGAAACCGCGAAATGCCCCGCATTTCGATAATCGTGGCGATGGCGCGCAATCGCGTGATTGGCGCGGACGGCGGCATCCCCTGGCACCTGCCGGAGGAGCTGAAGCGGTTCAAGCGCCTGACCCACGGCCATCACATCATCATGGGCCGCAAGACCTGGGAATCGATCGGGCGCCTGCTGCCGGGCCGCACCACCGTGATCGTGACGCGCCAGCACGGCTACCGGGTGCCCGGCGCCAAGGTCGCCCACTCCCTCGACGAGGCGATCGCCGCCTGCGGGCCCGACGACGAGATCTTCGTGATCGGAGGCGCCGAGCTCTACGCGCACGCGCTCGGGCGCGCCGGGCGGCTCTATCTCACCACGGTCGACGCCGAGGTCGCGGGGGATACCCGCATGCCCGACTTTGCCGCCGGCGACTGGCGCGAGGTGGCGGCCCAATCGTTCGCCGCCGACGCGCGGCACTCCTATGCCTTCCGCTGCGTGACCTACGAGCGAAGGCATGACCACCCCCACCCCAGCCCTCCCCCTGAGGGGGAGGGATAGTAAGCGTCAGATGACGCGAACCTCCGGCAGCGGGAAGCCGTTGAAGGTGCTGGCGTAGGCGGTGGTGTAGGCGCCGGCGTTGGCGATGTAGATGAAGTCCCCCTCGCGCAGGTCCTCGGGAAACAGCTCGTCCCGCATGCAGACGTCCACCGAATCGCAGGTCGGCCCGGCGATGTTCCAGGGAATGAGCTTGCCGGTGCGGTCGGTCTGCACGTCGTAGCGCAGCCCCTCGGTCGTCTCGATGACGCCGCCAAAGACGCCCGCGTCCCAGTACATCCAGCGCTTCCCGGCGCGGGTCGCGGTACCGACCACGCGGCAGACGAAGTAGCCCGCATCCGACACGAAATAGCGTCCTGGCTCCGCCATCACCCGCACGCCCTGCGGCACGTCCCGCAGCGAGTGGTTGACCACCTCGGCGATCTTCTCGATCGAGGGGATGGGCTTGACGTGGCGCACCGGAAAGCCGCCGCCGATGTTGAGCAACCTGGGCTTCAAGCCCGCCAGGCGCATCTTCTTGAACACGCGCTTCGCGCCCTGTATGCCCACCCGCCAGTTCTCCGGGTTGCGGCACTGGGAGCCGACGTGGAAGGTGACGCCCGCGAGATCGGCCTTGAGCGCTACCGCCTCGGCAACGATTGCGTCCACTTCCTGCGCTTTCATGCCGAACTTGCCCGTCAGCGGCCAGTCGCTGCCGACGTTGGGGGCCTCGATGCGAACATAGAGCTTCGCGTCGGGCTTGATGCCGTGGATCTTCCTCAGCTCCTCGACGCTGTCCAGAACGAACCATTCGACGCCTTTTGCGGCGGCGTACTCGATGTAGGCCCGCGACTTCACCGGGTTGCTGTAATAGACCTCCGCGGCGGGCACCCCCAGCTCGAGCAGGAGGTCGAGCTCGGCAATGGAAGCAATCTCGAAGCCCGTGCCCTCCTCGATCAGGGCCTTCAGCACCCGGGGATCGGGGTTGGCCTTGACCGCGTAATGCGGATTGACCCGCGGCATGGCGGCCTTGAAGCGGCGGACCTTGGTGCGAACGATGCCGGTGTCAACCAGCAGAAAGGGCCTGGTGTAGCCCTGCTTGAGCGATTTGCGGACGTGCTTGAAGTCCAGGCGGACTTCGGGGTGGGTGTCGAAGAGGGGGGACTGTTCGGTTTCCGGGGCAGCTTGCGAATTCCTGAGGGCGACAGGGCGCTCGGCCATCAATATTCTCCTTGAGACCTAGGATTCGGGCAGGCGCCCGGCAACCGCGTCCGCCTCGTGGCGGAAATCTCGTGCCGCTGTCATCGTTGGTGATCTCAAAATTCCTGCACGCGTCACAAAAAATGCAAAACTTCCGCGAATTATATGACCGCTGTACCAGGAATCAAGAGTTTTTTCGTGTTTTGCGAAAAAAATTTCGGCGTGCGCACCGACGACGCAACCGGAGATGACGAACGCGAGCGGCGGCGAAGCAGCGCGCGGCGGACTGTGACAGGGTTTGCGAAAGAGATATGCGCCCACCAGGTCAGGCGCGGCGCAACGAAGTCGATCGACGGCGGAGGCGGCAGGGTTAGAGCGTCAAGACCGACGACCGGGACCCCTCACGAGTCGCCCGTCACGAGTCACGCTTCTATACCTTTGGAGGCGTGACCCCGCGCTGCCCCTGGTACTTTCCCCGGCGGTCCTTGTAGGAGGTCTCGCAGATGTCGTCGGCCTGGGCTTCGAGGAAGATCACCTGCGCCACCCCCTCGTTGGCGTAGATCTTGGCGGGGAGCGGCGTGGTGTTCGAGAACTCGAGGGTGACGTAGCCCTCCCACTCCGGCTCCAGCGGCGTCACGTTGACGATGATGCCGCAGCGGGCGTAGGTCGACTTTCCCAGGCACAGGATCAGCACGTTGCGGGGGACCCGGAAGTATTCGACGGTGCGGGCGAGCGCGAAGGAGTTGGGCGGGATGATGCAGATGTCGCCCTTCACGTCCACGAACGAGTTCGGGTCGAAGTTCTTGGGGTCGACGATGGTGGTGTTGATGTTGGTGAAGAGCTTGAATTCATCCGAGCAGCGGATGTCGTAGCCGTAGCTCGAGGTGCCGTAGGACACCAACCTGTGGCCGTTCGCCTCCTTGATCTGTCCGGGCTCGAACGGCTCGATCATGCGCTTCTCGAGCGCCATGCGCCGGATCCAGCGGTCGGATTTGATGCTCACGTGTTCTGGATGACGATCTTGGGAAACGCCGCCGAATGGTCCTGCGCCTTCTCGGCGATCTTCACCGCCACCCGGCGCGCAATCTGCCGGTAAATCGCGGCGACCCGGCCTCCGGGATCCGAGACCAGCGTCGGCTTGCCGGAATCGGTCTGCTCGCGGATGGCGGTATCCAGGGGCAGCGCGCCGAGCAGCTCGACATCGTAGTCCTTGCCCATCCGCTCCCCGCCGCCCGCGCCGAAGATGCGCTCCTCGTGCCCGCACTTCGGGCAGATGTAGATCGACATATTCTCGACGATGCCGAGGATGGGGATGCCGACCTTCTCGAACATCTTGAGGCCCTTGCGGGCGTCGATCAGCGCGATGTCCTGGGGCGTGGTCACGATGATCGCCCCCGTCACCGGAACGCGCTGGGCGAGCGTCAGCTGGATGTCGCCGGTCCCGGGCGGCAAGTCCACCACCAGGTAATCGACGTCACGCCACTTCGTCTCGTTCAGGAGCTGCTCCAGCGCCTGGGTCACCATCGGACCCCGCCACACCATCGGGGTGTCCGGGTCGATCAGGAAGCCGATCGACATCGCCTGGATGCCGTGCCCTTCCATCGGCTCGAGGTGCTTGCCGTCGCGCGATTCCGGCCGGCCGCGGATGCCGAGCATGATCGGCTGCGAGGGGCCATAGATGTCGGCGTCGAGGACCCCGACGCTCGCGCCCTCGGCCACCAGCGCGAGCGCGAGGTTGACGGCGGTAGTGCTCTTGCCCACCCCGCCCTTGCCGGAGGCGACGGCGATGACGTTCTTGATGCCCGGAACGAGCTTGACCCCGCGCTGCACGGCGTGCGAGACGATCTTCATCTGCACGCTGACCGTCGCGCTCGCCACGCCCGGGATCGCCTTGAGCGCCCTCGCCACCTCCTCCCGGATCGGCTCGAGCTGGCTTTTTCCCGGGTAGCCCAGCTGGATTTCCACCGCGATTTTGTCGCCGTCCACCTTGATGCTGCGGACCGACTTGGTGGTGACGTAGTCCTTGCGGGTATTGGGATCGATCAGCTTCTTCAGCGCTGCCTCGACCTGCTGCTCCGTGACCGCCATGAAATGCCTCGTTCCTATTCATTGTGGAAATGGCTCAATGCCGTTTCCGCACCGTACTTTGCCCCTCTCCTTTCGGGAGAGGGGGAAGGGGTGAGGGTCGAGCGGCGCCAAATACAACTGCGCGGAGCTCGGTGTAGGGCGCGATTCTATTCCGGTTCCAACCACTTACGCCAACGGGTCTATTCCGTCCGTCCAGCGGCTGTCAGGACGTGAGACTAAGCTTGCATTTTCGCGGCTAACCCTTCAAATTTGCTACAATTTCTGGCCCTAACTTCCGCCCATCACAATGCACCGCCGGCACCTCTTTGTCACCACGGCCCTGCCCTACGCGAACGGGCCGTTCCACATTGGCCACATCATGGAGTACATCCAGGCCGACATCTGGGTGCGATTCCAGCGCATGCAGGGTCACGATGTGCATTTCATCGGCGCCGACGACGCGCACGGGGCGCCGATCATGCTCGCCGCCGAGAAGGCCGGGAAATCGCCTGAGGCATTCATCGCCGAGGTCGCAAGCGGACGCAAGCAGTATCTCGACGGCTTCCATATCGAGTTCGACAACTGGCACTCGACTCATTCGAAGGAGAACACCGAACTCTCGCAGGATCTCTATCGCCGGTTGAAGGCGAAGGCGCTCGTCTACTCGAAGACGATCGAGCAGTTCTTCGATCCGGTCAAGGGGATGTTCCTCGCCGACCGCTACATCAAGGGCGAATGTCCGAACTGCGGCGCGAAAGACCAGTACGGGGACGCCTGCGAGAACTGCAGCTCCGTCTATTCGCCCACGAAGCTGAAAAATCCCTACTCGACGCTGTCGGGCGCCACGCCGGTGATGAAATTATCGGAGCACTCCTTCTTCAGGCTCTCCGATCCGAAGTGCAAGGAGTTCCTGCGCGAGTGGATCAACAAGCCGGGCCGGCTCCAGACTCAAGTCGCCAACAAGGCGAAAGAATGGCTGGAGGGCAAGGACGATAAAACGCTCGCCGACTGGGACATTTCGCGCGACCCGCCCTATTTCGGCATCCGGATCCCGGATATCAAGGAGGAAAAGTACCTATATGTCTGGCTGGATGCCCCGATCGGTTACTTCGCGAGCCTGAAGAACTATTGCGACCGCAAGGGCATCGATTTCGACGCGATCGTAAAACGCGGCAGCGATACCGAGATGATCCACTTCATCGGCAAGGACATCATTTATTTCCACACCCTGTTCTGGCCGGCGATGCTCCATTTCTCCGGCCTCTACAAGACGCCGGACCAGGTCAACGTGCACGGCTTTATCGGAGTATCGGGCGAGAAAATGTCGAAGTCGCGCGGGACCGGTATCGACCCGCTGCGCTACCTCAGTCTCCGCATGAACCCCGAGTGGCTGCGCTACTACATCGCCGTCAAGCTGAATGCGGGCGTTGAAGACATCGACTTTAATCCCGATGACTTTGTAGCGCGGGTTAACAGCGATCTGATTGGGAAGTACATAAACATCGCTAGCCGATGTGCGCCCTTCATCACTAAGAGATTTAACGGGCGACTGGCAAACTTCAACCCGGATCTCCTACCACACGAACAGATTTTCATGACTTATGCGACAGCGGCAAAGGAGATCCGCATTGACTACGAAGCAAGAGAATTTGGTAAGGCTCTCAGACTGATCATGGCGCTTGCCGACGTAGCAAACGGCTACATCGACGAGCAAAAGCCGTGGGAACTTGCGAAGCGACCCGAAAAAGAGCGCGACCTGCACATTGTTTGTACTGTGGGCCTTAATCTGTTCAGAATGCTCTCACTTTTGCTCAAACCAGTGCTTCCAGCCACAGCGGTGCGTTCCGAGGAGTTGTTTGCAGGAACTTCATTGAGCTGGGATGCATTGAATAGGCTGATGAAGACACCTAACTCCGTGAACCCGGAGAGCCTGTTGTTAGGGACCTCCATTCGCCCCTATGAACACCTTATGACCCGCGTCGAGGAAAAGCAGCTCGATGCGCTGTTCGAAACCGAAAAGGAACCATCGATGACATCTACCCCCCCATCCCAGCCTTCCCCCGCGAGGGGGGAAGGAGCAGTCGGTGGTGCTCCGCAAATCACAATTGATGACTTCTCGAAGATTGATTTGCGGATCGCCAGAATAGTGATGGCCGAGCACGTCGCGGGCGCGGACAAGCTGTTGAGGCTCACGCTCGACTTCGGCGGCACGACGAAAACGGTGTTCGCGGGCATCAAGTCGGCGTACGACGCGGAGAGTCTCAAGGGCCGGCTCACGGTTGCGGTCGCGAATATGGCACCGCGCAAGATGAAGTTCGGCGTTTCCGAGGGCATGGTGCTCGCCGCTTCAGGCGACGGTCCTGGCATATACTTGCTCTCCCCGGATTCCGGTGCCCTGCCCGGAATGCGCGTTAAATAATCATATAATCAGTGTGTTAGACCATGAATGTACGAATGAATGCGTATCGCCCTGCTCTCGCTCCGGACGCTAAGGGAGACAGGGTTCCTTTTGCGCGCCTCGTGGGTCACGCATCATCCGTCATGCCGCAGCAGTCACGCCTCACCCGCCACCCCTGGTAAGCGAACGCGATGCAAACCGCGATCAACCGCACCTTCATCTGCAGCGTCGTGTTCCTCGACATCGTCGAGTACTCGAGGAAGCCCGTTGCCGAGCAGATATTCTTCAAGGAGCGGCTGAACACGCTGCTGACCGAGGCTCTGGCGAGCGTCGCGCCCAACGACCGCATCATCCTCGACACCGGCGACGGCGCGGCCCTTTCGTTTCTCGGCGACCCGGAGGACGCGCTCTACGTGGGCCTCTCGCTGCGCGAGGCGCTGCAGAAGCCGCAGCCGCCGGGTCCGGAGCTGAAGATCCGCCTCGGCATCAATCTCGGCCCGGTGCGGCTGGTGAAGGACATCAACGGCCAGCCCAATATCATCGGCGACGGCATCAACGTCGCGCAGCGCGTGATGGGCTTCTCCGAGCCCGGCCAGATTCTGGTTTCGCGCTCCTTCTACGAGGTGGTGTCGTGCCTGTCCGAAGGCTACGGGCAGATGTTTCGCTATGAAGGCGCGCGCACGGACAAGCACGTGCGCGAGCACGAGATCTACACCGTCCTCGCGACGACCGCGTCGCTGCAGCGCACGACCGCCGCAAGCCCCAGGACCCGGTTGCCCGCAGGCGGCGCGGTGGTGCTGGACAAGCTCACGCAAACCGCCGTGGTCGTCAAAGACAACCTGCGCCGCAAGCCGCGCCTGGGAACCGGGCTCGCCGTGGCGGCCATCCTCAGCGTTGCGGTGGGGCTGCGGCTCGCCCGCCAGCCTGCCGCGGCGCCGGTGCCGCCGCCCTCACCTTCCCCGCCCCGGATTTCCGCGGCGCCGGCACCTGGTCCGGCGGCGCAAGCGGCTCCTGCAACGAAGCCGGATAGGCCCGGCACGACTGCGGCGGCGCCCGCGAAACCCGCGCGCCCTCCCGCCCGGGTAGCCGCCGCGCCGGCGAAACCCAGGCCCGCGACTCCGGCCGCAAGGGCACCGTCCGCGCCACTCATCGATGAGGAGTCGCCTGCGGAACCGGAAACCGTGGCTTCGGCGTCGGCACGGGCGACGCTGAACCTCGCCATCACTCCCTGGGGCGAGGTCCATATCAACGGCAGAATGCAGGGCGTGTCGCCGCCGCTGCGCAACGTCGAGCTCACGCCGGGCCGGCACCGGGTCGAGATCCGGAACGCCAATTTCCCGCCGCATGTCGAGATCGTGGACGCCAAAGCCGGCAGTAGGATTAGAATTAGGCACAAGTTCCAGAATTGAGGGGGGAGATGGCGTTCTTGAGGCTGGTGATGGCAGCAGCGATCGCCGCGATTCTCCTGGGCTGCGAGTCCGCTCCCATCAAGGCCATTCAGCAGGAATTCAAAGGCCTGTTCGAGCCGCACAAGGGGGAGGCGAACCTCGTCAGCGGCATCAAGCAGTACGAGGACGGAAATTACTCCGCGGCGGCGCGCCTGCTGCAGTCGAGCCTCGACCAGGGGCTCGGCTGGAACGACCAGGTCAGGGCGCACAAGTATCTCGCCTTCATCCACTGCGTCTCGGGACGCGAGCGGCGCTGCCGCGACGAATTCCGCGCCGCCCTCAAAATCAACCCCTCGTTCGAGCTCGCCGCAAACGAAGCCGGCCACCCGATCTGGGGGCCCGCGTTCCGCGCCGTGAAAGGCGAGCAATAGGACGCCCGGATCGCGGAGCCGCCTGGATGCAGGATCACGCCGAGTGACGTCGATTTCCACGTCTCGGGGCTTACGGAGCGAAGCCCCGGCGCCGGCCCGATCGGTTTCATGGAACCGCGCACGCTAGGCCGCTACGAGCTCCTCGCCGAGCTCGGCAAGGGCGCGATGGGCGTCGTCTATCGCGCCAACGATCCCCTGCTCGACCGGCAGGTCGCGATCAAGACTGTCAGCATGTCGCTCGACCCGCAGGAGATGGCGGAATACGAAGGCCGCTTCTACCAGGAAGCCAAGGCCGTCGGCAGCCTCAACCATCCCAACATCGTCACCGTCTACGACGTCGGCAAGAGCGGCAACCTCGCCTACATGGCGATGGAGTTCCTGCAGGGCGAGGAGCTGCGCTCCCTGATGGCGACCGGCCGGCCGCTGCCGGTCACGCGCGCGGTCGATATCGCGGCCCAGGTGGCCGAAGGTCTCGCCTACGCGCACCAGAATGGCGTCGTCCACCGCGACGTCAAGCCGGCCAACATCATGCTTTCGGTCACCGGCCGCTGCAAGATCACCGACTTCGGCATCGCGCGGATGCGCTCGGCGGAAGTGAAGACCCAGACCGGCATCGTGCTCGGCTCGCCGCGCTACATGTCGCCCGAGCAGGTCGCAGGCAAGCGCGCCGAGCCGCGCTCGGACATATTTTCCCTCGGTGTGATCCTCTACGAGATGCTGACCGGGAAGCCCCCCTTCACCGGCGAGGACGTGACCTCGGTCATGTTCCAGATCATGAACCTGGTGCCGCCGCCGCCGAGCTCGCTCAATGCACGGGTGCCGGAAGTGCTGGACTTCATCGTCGCCAAGGCGATCGCCAAGATCCTCGACGACCGTTACGCGAGCGCCGACGAGCTCGCCAAGGATTTGCGCGAGGTCTCCAAGCAGATCGATACCACGGTCCACACGCTCTCGGCGACCCGCCCGCCGGTGGCCGCGAAGCTCGACCCCGACGCGGCCCAGGCGCTGATACGGTCGATTCCGGATACGCGCCGCACCGACGCCGCCGAGGTCAGCACGCTCGGCGCGACCCCGGTGCCCGCGCTCGGGCTGTCGCGGGCGTTCGATTCCCTCGACGCCACCATGAGGCTCGCCATCAATACCGGCATGGTGGAGGAGTTGAAGGAGTTCTCCGAAAGCGGAAAGCACAAGCCGCTGACCGATACCGGCACGCCCTCGGAAGCGCGCGCGATCATCGGCAACATGCGCCTGGGGCCAGGCTGGACCGACAAGGACAAGCTCATCTTCGCCGCCAGCGTCGCCGGCGCCACGATCGTCGGCGCCATCATCGTTCTTTACTGAAACTTGCAAGTCGCAAAGCGCAGTGAGAAATTCGGGGGTGGCACAGGCCATGACACATGTCTTTCACCGCGACCCGCGCCAGATCTACCCCGTCGCCGTAGGCGGCGAGAACGCGTATCTGATCGATCGTGACGGCCGGCGCTATCTCGACGCCTCGGGCGGCGCCGCGGTCTCCTGCCTGGGCCATTCCGATCGCGCGGTGCTCGAGGCGATCAAGGCACAGCTCGGCGCCCTGCCCTATGCGCATACCTCCTTTTTCAGCAACGAGCCGATGGAGCGGCTCGCGGACGCGCTGATCGCGCGCGCTCCGGCCGCATTCGACAAGGTCTACTTCGTCTCCGGCGGCTCGGAGGCGATGGAAGCCGCGCTCAAGCTCGCGCGCCAGTATTTCGTCGAGACCGGCGAACCGCAGCGCCGCCACGTGATCGCGCGGCGCCAGTCCTATCACGGCAACACCCTCGGCGCGCTCGCCGTCGGCGGGAATCAGTGGCGCCGCAGGCAGTTCCAGCCGCTGCTGTTCGAGACCAGCCACGTCTCGCCCTGCTACGCCTACCGCGACCTGCGCCCCGGCGAGAGCGAGGAGGCCTATGCCGCCCGGCTTGCCGCCGAGCTCGAAACCGAGATCATGCGGCTCGGCCCGGACCGCGTGATCGCTTTCGTCGCCGAGACGGTGGCGGGCGCGACGCTCGGCGCCGTGCCTCCGGTCGCCGGATATTTCCGGCGCGTGCGCGAGTTGTGCGACCGCTTCGGCATGCTCCTCATCCTCGACGAGGTGATGTGCGGGATGGGACGCTGCGGCACGACCTTCGCTTTCGAGCAGGAGGATATCGTGCCCGACCTGGTGTGCATCGCAAAGGGCCTCGGCGCCGGCTATCAGCCGATCGGCGCCATGCTCGCCTCGCGCAAGGTGTTCGACGCGATCGTCGCAGGCAGCGGATTTTTCCAGCATGGCCACACCTATCTCGGCCACCCGGCGGCGTGCGCGGGCGCGCTCGCGGTGCAGCGCCGGCTGTACGAAGACGGGCTGCTTGCGCGGGTCAAGCCGCTGGGCGCGGTTTTCGAGCGCAAGCTCCGCGCCGCCTTCGGCGCCCATCCCAACGTCGGCGACATTCGCGGCCGCGGGCTGTTCTGGGGACTGGAGCTCGTGGCCGACCGCGCGAGCAAGGCGCCACTCGATCCCGGGCTGCGCGCAAGCGCGCGGGTAAAAAGCGAGGCGATGAAGGCAGGCCTCCTATGCTACCCGATGGGCGGCACGATCGACGGTACGAGAGGCGATCACATACTGCTTGCGCCGCCTTTCATCATCGAGGAGCCGCAGCTCGACGAGATCGTGGACAAGCTCGGGCGTGCGCTCGAGGCGGCGCTCCCGTCCCCGGCGCTCACCCCGGCCGGGAGCGTGCCAGCTTGTCGCCCGGAGGGCGATACGCTAATCTAGATTCAGCCGGCGATTCGACCGGCAAATCCACTATAGGAGGTAGCCATGGGAAATCTCCGCATTCTTGCCGTGCTGCTCGCTGCGGGATCGATCGGTGCCGCGGTGCCGGCCGCGCACGCTCAGCAGAAGTACATCACCATCGGCACCGGCGGCGTGACCGGCGTGTACTACCCGGCCGGTGGCGCGATCTGCCGCCTGGTGAACAAGGACCGCAAGACGCACGGCATCCGCTGCTCGGTCGAGTCCACCGGGGGCTCGGTGTTCAACATCAACACGATCAAGGCGCGCGAACTCGACATGGGAGTGGCGCAATCCGACGTGCATTACAACGCCACCAAGGGCGTCGGGCAGTTCGCGAAGGACGGCCCGTTTAAGGAGCTGCGTTCCGTGTTCGCGCTGCATCCGGAGCCGGTCACCGTGGTCGCGCGCAAGGACCTCAACATCAAGAGCTTTTCCGGGTTCAAGGGCAAGAAATTCAACGTCGGCAACCCCGGCTCGGGCACGCGCGCCTCGCTCGAGGAACTGATCGGCGCGATGGGCTGGAAGCTCTCGGATTTCGCGCTCGCCTCGGAACTGAAGGCCGACGAGCACGGTTCGGCGCTCTGCGACGGCAAGATCGACGGCTTCTTCTACCTGGTCGGCCACCCTTCGGCGAACATCCAGGATCCGACCACGGTGTGCGGGGCGAAGCTGGTGCCGGTCACGGGATCCGCGGTGAACAAGCTCGTCAAGGACAAGCCGTATTACGCGTTTGCGACGATTCCCGCCGGCCTCTATCCGAACAACCCGCAGGAGACCCAAACCTACGGCGTGCTCGCAACGTTCGTCTCGTCGACCCAGGTTCCCAACGATACCGTGTATGCAGTGGTGAAGGCGGTGTTCGACAACTTCGAGGAGTTCAAGAAACTGCACCCGGCATTCCAGGTGCTCAAGCCGGAAAACATGATCAAGGACGGGCTTACCGCGCCGCTGCACGCGGGCGCCGTCAGGTACTACAAGGAAAAGGGCTGGCTGAAGTGATCCGCGCGGCACGGGCGGCGTAAATCGGGCCGGGCGCGTCGCGCCCGCTTTTTTTCGGGAAAAACGATGTCCGATTCGGCCCGGGCGCCGAGTCCCGAACTGCGGCAGCTCGTCGCCGAGACGGACGCGGGGGGACGCACGCCGACGGGGTGGGTCGGGCGGCTCATCTTCGTCGTTGCGGTCGGCTGGTCGCTGTTTCAGCTGTGGTACGCCTCGCCGCTTCCGTTCGTGCTCGGATGGGGCGTGCTGAACGACACCGAGGCGCGTTCGCTGCACCTCGGCGTTGCGCTGTTCCTGGCGTACCTCTGCTGCCCGGCGCTCAGCACCTCCTCGCGCGCGCGCGTGCCCCTGCACGACTGGCTGCTCGCGCTCGCCGCCTGCTTTGCCGGCGCGTATTTCCTGTTTTTCTATGCCGAGCTCGCGACGCGGCCCGGCATACCCAACTTGCAGGACATCGTCGTCGCGAGCCTGGGGCTTGTGCTGCTGCTCGAGGCGACACGGCGCGCGGTCGGGCTGCCGATGACGATTCTCGCCGCCGTCTTCCTCGCCTACATCATGCTCGGCAGTTATCTGCCCGACGTGCTCGCGCACAAGGGCGCTTCGCTGGAACGGATGCTCACGCACCAGTGGCTCACGACAGAAGGCGTCTACGGCGTCGCCCTCGGCGTATCGGTCGGCTACATCTTCATCTTCGTGCTGTTCGGGTCGATGCTCGACAAGGCGGGCGCGGGCAACTATATGATGCAGGTGTCGTTCGCGCTGCTCGGCCATCTGCGCGGCGGACCGGCCAAGGTCGCGGTCGTGTCATCCGGGTTGAACGGCCTCATCTCCGGCTCCTCGGTCTCGAATGTGGTCTCGGGCGGTATATTCACGATCCCGCTCATGACCAAGTCCGGCTACGGCGGCGTCAAGGCGGGCGCGATCGAGACCGCCTCTTCGGTGAACGGGCAGATCATGCCGCCGGTGATGGGCGCCGCGGCGTTCCTGATGGTCGAGTATGTCGGCATTCCGTACACCGAGGTCATCAAGCACGCGTTCCTGCCGGCGCTCATTTCGTACATCGCGCTTTTCTACATCGTGCACCTCGAGGCGCTCAAGCTTGGTCTGGATCCCACGGCGCAGGCCCGCGAGCGCACGTTGCCGCGGAAGCTCGTCGCCTGGGCGCTCGGGATCTCGGGCACGGTCGCGGTGTGCGCCGTGGTTTACTTCGTCGCCGAAGCGGTGAAGAGCCAGCTCGGCGCGGCGGCGCCCTGGGTGCTCGGAGCGATGCTTGCGGCGCTCTACGTCGTTTCGGCGTGGGTCGCCGCGCGCTGCCCGGATCTGCCGCCTGACATCGACATCGAGCACCCGGTGCTTCCCGACACCTGGCCGACGGTGAAAGCAGGGCTGCACTTCCTCATTCCCCTCGGCGTGCTCATCTGGTGCCTGATGATCGAGGAGCTTTCGCCCGCGCTTTCCGCGTTCTGGGCAACGCTCACGTTGATGGTCCTGATGGCGACGCAACGACCGCTCACCAGGCTGTTTCGCGGACAGCGCGGTCTCGGGACCGAGGCGAAGCGCGGCCTGCGGGAAGTCGTCGAGGGACTCAATGTGGGCGCCCGCAACATGATCGGCATCGCGATCGCGACGGCTACCGCGGGCATCATCGTGGGCGGCATCACGTTGACGGGCCTCGGGCTGCGCATGACCGAATTCGTGGAGGTGGTGTCGCAAGGGAACGTGGTGGTGATGCTGATATTCACTGCCTTCGTCTGCCTGGTCCTCGGGCTCGGTGTGCCCACCACCGCGAACTACATCCTGGTCGCGACGCTGATGGCGCCGGTGATCGTCGAGCTTGGCGCGCAGTCCGGTCTCGTGATCCCGCTCATCGCCGTGCATCTCTTTGTCTTCTACTACGGGATCATGGGCGACATCACGCCGCCGGTCGGGCTCGCGACCTTCGCCGCTGCGGCGATCTCGGGCGAGGACGCCATCAAGACCGGGCTGCAGGGTTCCGTTTACGCACTGCGCACCGTAGTACTGCCCTTCGTCTTCATCTTCAACCCGATGCTGCTGCTCATCGACGTGCGCGGCTGGTTCGAGGTGCTGCTCGTGTTCTTCGCCGCGACCGCCGCCTCGCTTGTGTTCGCCGCCGCGACGCTCGGCTGGTTCCGTACCCGCTGCAAATGGTGGGAAATCGTGCTGCTGCTGCTCGCCACCTTCGCGTTGTTCCGGCCCGACTACTTCATGGATCAGCTCTACGAGCCCTACACCGACGTCGCGTCCAGGGAAATCCTCCGCATCGCCCGGGAGCTCCCGGAAAAGGATCGCCTGGTGCTGGTGATCGAGGGCGAGAATGTGGAGGGCGAGAGAATCCGCAAGACGGTCGCCGCCCGGCTTGACAAGCCGGGCGAGGCGCGCGACCGCCTCGCCGAAGCCGGGCTCACCGTGTCGGTGCTGGGCGATGAGGCGCGGATCGTGAACGTCAGGTTCGGCAGCCGCGCAAGAAGGTCCGGTTTCGAGCTGGGCTGGAAAATCGCGACGATCAAGGTCCCGAGTGACCGTCCCTCGGAGCACTGGGTTTACCTGCCGGCGCTCGTGCTGGTGGCTTTCGTCTATTTTGCGCAGCAGGCCCGAATGCGGCGCATGGCCCAAAGGGCGTGACTCGTCAGTCGTGAGTGGTGAGCGGACCAAAGCCGAAAATCGCGGCTGAGCGAACGGTTCGGTCTACGCACCACACACCAATCACTCATCACGCCATTGAAAATTCAAAGCGTCGAAGCAATCGCCGTCGAAATCCCGCTCAGGAAGAATTTCGGCGGCAGCACCTACTCCGTCCTCAAGCGCTGCACCGTGGTGACGCGCGTGCGCGGCGACGAGGGTTTAGCGGGCGAGGTCTACAACGGCGACAACCGCAGCCACGGGCGCGAAATCGTGCGCCTGATACACGAGGCGCTCGCGCCGCGCGTGCGGGGGTTGGACATCCTGGAGGTCGAGCGCGCGTGGCAGGCGATGTTCGACTTGAGTCACACCAGCGCCGACCGCAAGATCCTGCTCGAGGCGATCGCGTGCGTGGACTGCGCGCTGTGGGACCTCGTCGGCAAATCGCAGGGAAAGAGCGTCGCGGCGCTTCTCGGCGGGAACCGTGAGCGGCTTCCCATCATCTCCATCGGCGGCTACTACATGGAGGGCAAGACGCTCGCCGACATCGGCCGCGAGATGGAGCACTACCGCGCCGCCGGCATGGCGGGCTGCAAGTTCAAGGTCGGCGGTCTCGCGCCGGAAGCGGATGCCGGGCGGGTGGCGGCCGCCCGCACGGCGGCGGGCCCGGACTTCAAGCTGGTGGTGGATGCCAACCGCGGCTGGAACGCGCAGGAGGCAATCCGGTTCGCGCGGCTCGTCGCGCCCCTCGACATCGGCTGGTTCGAGGAGCCGTGCCATTGGTACGACGACGTCGCCCTCATGGCGCGCGTGCGCCAGGCGATTCCCATTCCCGTCACCGCCGGCCAGAGCGAGATCACCAGCCACGGCGTGCGCCGGCTCGTGGACGCCGGCGCCGTGGATTTCGTGAACTACGATGCCTCGGAGGGCGGCGGCGTCACCGACTGGCGACGCGCCGCGGAAATCTGCCGCACCGCCGGCGTGCAGATGGCCCACCACGAGGAGTCGCAGATCTCGCAGCAGCTCCTCGCCGGCGTGCCGCACGGCACTTACGTCGAGTGCTTCGCCGACCCCGAGCGCGACCCGGTGTGGCAGGCGATGTGGGCCAACCGCCCCGCGATCCGCAACGGAATGATGGAGGTGCCGAATGCGCCCGGCTTCGGCATCGAGCTCGACTGGAAGATGGTGGAACGCTATCGCATCGCCTGACAACTAGGCTGCGCGCTCACGCACCAGAGCCAGGATGAAGAACGCCAGGATCACGCCGATAACCATCAAGGTCACATGAAAGCCGTACTCGATCGCCAGCAAGCCGTTCATGTTCGTTCCGTTGGCGACGTGCAGGCTGTCGTGGGGCCACCAGTTGATGAGCAGCCAGGCAATGGACAGGTGCGCCGCAAGCGTTAAATTCCTCGATGCCGGCAGGATGTTCCGAACCAGAGGGTAGCCGAAGAACAGGTACGCGATGCCGAATCCGAACGCGAGCGACTCGGCCACGTTCAAGACCACGAACCAGGGGAGCTGACCCGCCGTGGGCTGTGGAAAGTCAGCCGACGGGCGCCAGAAGCCGCCCAGAGGGCCGTTGGGGCTCGCCAGGAACGCGATGGCCGCGAGCACGATCGTTACGACCAGCCATTTGATCCAGTTCCCCCTTGCTGCGTTACCAATGTTTTGGTTTCCTGCTGACATGCTGTTGCCTCCTTGTGTGAATTAGAAGAAGAAACACGCACTGCTTTCCAAAACTTGTGCGCGTCGCCGTTATCCTGCCTCACCCGAGGATCAACGCCGCCCGCCCCGCGATTGCGTTCTTCCGCAGCAGCTCGTGCACCTGCTCCGCCTCCTCCAGCGGGAAGGTGCGGCTCACCACCGCTTTTATCCGCTTGTGCTTCACCAGCTCCAGCGTGCGCGCGATCTCGGCATTGTTCACGTAGCGCGAGCCGTGTATCTCCTGCGCCTGTCGCATGAATTCCCCCGGGTTCACCTTGAACGTAGGATCCTCCCCGTAAACCGAGGCGGGCTTGCTGCCGATGATCACCATGCGCCCGGCCGGGGCGAGCGACTCGAGGGAGGCTTGCAGCGTCCGGCTGTTGCCGACGATGTCGATTGCCGCGTCAACGCCCCGCCCACCGGTGAGCGCTTTCACCTGCTTGACGAGATCTCCGCGCCGCGCATCGATCACCTCATCCGCGCCCATCGCCCGCGCGAGCTCGAGCTTCTCCTCCCCGATCTCCGCTGCCAGCACGCGCCCGCCGCACAGGCGCGCCATCTGCACCATGTGGATGCCGACGCCGCCGCCGGCGCCGATGATCAGCACGTCGTCACCCGGGCTCACCTGAGCCTCGGCGTGACAGGCGTGGTAGGGCGTCGCGATCGCGTCGGCCGCGACCGACGCCTCCAGGTCGGAGACGCCGTCGGGTATCGGGACGAGATTGCGCTCCGGCAGCGCAATGTACTCCGCGTAGCCGCCGTCGCAGCCCTGGCCGACATTGCCCCGGAAGTTCTCGCACAGCGTCTCGCGTCCGCTGCGGCAGTAGCGGCAGTTGCCGCACGTGAGGTAGTAGTGATTGGTCACGCGCTGGCCGACTCTTACGGTCCTCACCTCGGAGCCCACCTCGACGACCTCGCCCGCGACCTCGTGCCCGGGTATGCGGGGATAGGACTTGATCCGTCCCGGCGTCGCGACCATGATGACGACGGTCAGGCCCGCGCCGCACACGCGCACCCGCACCAGCGCCTCGTTGGGACCGATCTTCGGCACCGGCATGTCCTTCGATTTCAGCGGCGCGCCGAACTGCTCCAGAACCATCGCCCGCATCGTCAGCCTTTTTTCGCGCTGATTGCCGTCAGTATGCCCTGCATGATCGCGAGCGGCGTCGGCGGGCAGCCCGGCACCGCCACGTCCACCGGGATCACGTTCGACACCCGCCCGCGGGAGGCGTAATTCTCCCCGAAGATGCCACCCGTGCAGCCACAATCCCCGATCGCCACCACCAGCTTGGGCTCCGGGGTCGCGTCGTAGGTGCGCTTGAGTGCCACTTCCATGTGGCGCGACACCGGGCCGGTCACCAGCAGCATGTCGGCGTGGCGGGGGCTCGCGACGAATTTGATGCCGAGCCCCTCGAGGTTGTAGTAGGGATTGTTGAGCGCATTGATCTCGAGCTCGCAGCCATTGCAGGAACCGGCGTCGACGTGGCGGATGGTCAGCGCACCCGCGAAATGTTCAAGGACATCGGACTGCAGCCGCTGCGCGGTGACACGCAACGCCTCCTCGGGTTGCGGCGGCGCCTCGGTCTTGATCCCCGTGACGGCAATCTGCTTCAGCAGTTGAAACATAAAAGAAAATTAACCGCCAAGGCGCCAAAAAGCCCGGGGGAAACTAGATCGCCTTTCGGTTTTCATTCTCGTGCCTCTTGGCGTCTTGGCGGTTCGATCGATCATAAATCGTGTCCGCTATACGACAGATTGAACGACTTGTTGATGAGCGGGAAATCGGGAACGATGTTGCCCAGCACAGCGCGCTCAAGCAGCGGCCAGTTCTGCCACGACGGATCGTGCGGATGGAGCCGCCGGATGCGGTTGCCGGCGCCGGTCTCGAGCGCGATCAGCACCTCGCCGCGCCAGCCCTCGACCCAACCGATGCCGAACGCGTTTTCCGGCGCGTCCGGGACGGGCGCAATGATGTCGCCGGCTGGCAGGCCGGTGAGAATGAGGCCGATCAGGCGCAGCGACTCGGCGATCTCCTCGAAGCGCACCGTGACGCGCGCCGCCACGTCGCCATTGCGGTGGGTCGCCATGCGAACATCGAAGTTGTCGTACGGAACCGGCGGAAATTGCGCACGAAGGTCCCACGCCATCCCGCTCGCGCGGCCCGCCAGTCCGGTCAGTCCCATCCGATCGGCGAGGTCGGGCTTGACCCGGCCGCAGGCGATGAAGCGATCCTGCAGGCCAGCGTGATCGTCGTAGATGTTCTTGAGCAGCGCCACGGCCTTGCCGAGATCGCTGATTTCGCTGCGCATCCGGCCAACTCCCTGCGCGTCGATATCGCGCGCCACGCCCCCGGGAACGATCGTATCCATCAAGTAGCGGTGGCCGAACAACGACTGGCTCACTCGCAACCAGTCTTCCCTGAGCCGCGAAAACTGCGCAAGCCCGAACGCGAGTCCCGCGTCGCTGCCGAGAAAACCCAAATCCCACAGATGCTGGCCGATGCGCTCACGCTCGAGCAGCAGCGCGCGCAACCACAGCGCTCGTGGCGGCGGGGTAACCTCGGTGACGCCTTCCACCGCCATCGCGTAGGCCCATGCGTACGCCACGGTGGAATCACCCGACACGCGTCCCGCGAGCCGGGCGCCCTCGGCGAGCGTCATCGACTCGAAGCGCTTCTCGATGCCCTTGTGCTTGTAGCCGAGCCGCTCTTCCAGGCGCAGGACACCCTCGCCGACGATGGAGAAGCGAAAATGCCCCGGTTCGATGGTGCCGGCGTGCACCGGCCCTACTGGGATCTCGTGCACGCCCTCGCCTTCCACGCGGACGAAGGGGTAGTCGTCCGCTTGCCCGGTTTCGAGTTGCGAGTTGCGAGTTGCGAGTTGCGCCCCCGGCTTTGAATACAACTGGAAACTGGAAACTGGAAACTGGAAACTGGTGTCTTTCCGCAGCGGAAAGACGTCCGCCGGCCACGCGGCATGGCGCAGCCACTTGCGCTGATCGGCAGCATTCCCGGCGTGGACCCCGAACAGATCGTAGACCGCGCGCTGCATCCGGATTGACCCGGGCAAAATGTCGGAGACGTCGGGAAAGCTCTCGCCATCGAGCGGCAGCGTAATGACCAGCAGCCCCGACTGCACCGTCAGCGCCGCGTGCACGGAGAACGCCTCGCCCCGATCGCTGTTGTCGGAAGCCCACAAAGCGACGAGCTTCCCGCCCTTGTCGCGCACCTGCTGGCAGGCCATTCGCCATTGCCGCGCGTCGACACGCCCGTGCCAGACCGGCATCGCGTTAGGAAGCAGCGTCAATTCAAGCTGGAAATCTTCTAGCTTCATGATGAAACCGGGATTCAGGATTCTGGATTCGGGCAACCGGGTGATTTGGTGCGCAACGCATGTTCTGAATCCTGACTCCTGACTCCTGATTCCTGATTCCTGAATCTTCACCCGATCATGGCCGCTGCCTGCCGGTACCACTCCGCCAGATACGGCGGAATGTACAGACCCAGCAGCAGCACGATCGCAAGGTGCACGAACACCGGGATCAGCGCCGGCGGGTGCGGCAGGCGCTTGGCAGTCGCGGTGCCGAACACCATGGGCTGGACCTTGCCGAAAATCGCGGCGAACGCCACACCGAGTGCGGCGAGCAGAAACGGCGTCGCCCACGGCTGCTCGTGCATCGTCACGGTGAGGATCATGAATTCGCTGGCGAACACGCCGAACGGCGGCATGCCGAGAATCGCAAAGCTGCCGATCATCAGTCCCCAACCGATGGTCGGATTGCTGTCGATGAGCCCCCTGATGTCCGCCATGATCTGCGTGCCGGACTTCTGCGCGGCATGGCCGACCGCAAAGAAGATCGCCGACTTGGTGAGCGAGTGCACCGTCATGTGCAGCAGCGCCGCGAACGTGGCGAGCGCGCCGCCGATGCCGAATGCAAATGTCATCAGTCCCATGTGCTCGATCGAAGAGTAGGCGAACAGGCGCTTGGCGTCCTTCTGGCGCGACAGCAGGAACGCGGCCACCACCACTGACAGCAGCCCGAATCCCATCATCAGGTTGCCGGCGAAATGGGTGCCGAGCGCTCCTTCAACCAGCACCTTGGTGCGCACCACCGCATACAGCGCGACGTTGAGCAGCAGCCCCGACAGCACCGCCGAGACCGGCGTCGGGCCTTCGGCATGCGCGTCGGGCAACCAGTTGTGCAGTGGCACGAGCCCGACCTTGGTGCCGTAGCCTACCAGCAGGAACACGAATGCGAGCCCCAGTACCGTCGGTTCAAGCTGATCCTTCACGTCATACAAATGTGTCCACAGCAGCGCGGTGCCGCCCGCACCCAGCACCTTTTCCGCGGCGAAATAGAGCAGAATGGTGCCGAACAGCGCCTGTGCCAGTCCCACGCCGCACAGGATGAAGTACTTCCACGCCGCCTCCAGGCTTGCCGGCGTGCGGTACAAGCTCACCAGCAGCACGGTGGTGAGCGTGGCCGCCTCCATCGCCACCCACAGGATGCCGACGTTGTTGGTCAGCAGCACGAGCAGCATCGTGAAAGTGAACATCTGGTACATGCTGTGGTAGAGCCGCAGCCGGTTCGGCGACAGCTTGCCGTGGTGCAGCTCGATGCGCATGTATGGCCGGCTGAACAACGAGGTGGTGAATGCGACGAACGCCGTGAGCGCCACCAGGAACACGTTGAACGGGTCGACGAAGAACATCTCGTCCCACACCAGGATCGGCCCGTCGGCGATGATGCGCACGGTGAGCGCCGCCGCCGCCAGAAACGTGAGCAGGCTCATCCCCGAGTTGAGCTCGGGCGCGAAATTGCGGTGCCCCCAGAATCCGAGCAGGATGCCGCCAGCGAATGGGGCGCCCAATACCAGCAATAATTCCATCAGCGTTCTTTCAGCTTCTCGAGGTGGTGGATGTCGAGGCTCTCGAAGGTCTCGCGGATGTGGAAGAAGAACACGCCGAAAATGAGCGTGCCGACCAGAACGTCGAGCGCGATGCCGAGCTCAACCACCATCGGCATGCCATACGTTGCGGAAGTCGCCGCGAAAAACAGGCCGTTTTCCATCGCCAAGAAGCCGATCACCTGCGAGACCGCCTTGCGGCGCGTAATCATCATCAGGAATGCGAGCAGGATGCAGGCACTGGCGATGCCGAGCGTGCTCTTGGTGATGGTGCCGGCAAACTGGGAGATCGGGGCGGCCAGATTGAACGCGAAGATCACCAGCACGATGCCGATCAGCATCGTCGCCGGGATATCGATGAGCGTCTCGATGTCCCAGCGCACATTCAACGCGCGGATCAGGCGGTGCATGATCCACGGCAGCAGCAGCACCTTGAGGACCAGCGTCAGCAGCGCGGAATAATAAAGATGGCTCTGGTGCGTGGAGTAGGCGACCACCAGGGTGGATAGCACCAGCACGAAGCCCTGTGCCGCAAACAGGTTGATAAGCGACAGGATGCGCCGCTGCGTGAGCAACGCGAATGCGAGCAGCAGCAGCAGCGCCGCGAACAGGTTGATCAATTGTACGTAGAACGGCAGATCCATGGGTTCGGGGCTTTCTGCTTTTCACCGTTCCAGCAGGAAATGGATGAGCATGCCGAGGGTCGCAAGCATGAAGGCGGTGCCGAGAAATTCCGGCGCGCGGAAAATGCGCATCTTGGCCGATACCGTCTCCAGCAACGCGAGCCCGGCGCCCGCTGCGAGCAGCTTCAACACCAGCGCAGCCAGCGCAACCGGCAGCGCCGCCCAGTCGCCGGCCCCGGCGATACCCCACGGCACGAAAATCGCGATTCCGATGGCGATGTAGGCGGTGAGCTTGAGGCTCGTAGCCCATTCGATCAGCGCCAGATGACGTGCCGAGTATTCGAGGATCATCGCCTCGTGGATCATGGTGAGCTCGAGATGCGTGGACGGGTTGTCGATCGGCACGCGGGCGTTCTCCGCGAGCAACACCATCAGGAATGCGACCGCCGCGAACGCCATGCTCGGGTAAATCACGAGTTCGCGGTGGCCCAGCGTCTCGACGATGGTTGCGAGCGAGGTGGAGTGGCTGATGAGCGACGCGGTAAACAGCGTCATCAGCATCGCCGGCTCCGCGAGAAAACCGATCATCATCTCGCGGCGCGCGCCGAGCGTGCCGAACGAGGTGCCGATGTCCATGCCCGCAAGCGACACGAACACGCGCGCCAGCGCGAACAGCCCGACCAGCGCGATCACGTCCGCGGCGGGCGCAAAAGGCAGTGACGTTGCCAGCACCGGCACGATGCCAACCGCGAGCCACATGCAGCCGAACAGGATGTAAGGCGTGGATCGGAACAAGGGAGACGCGTTGTGCGCGAGCACCGCATCCTTGTGAAACAGCTTGTTCAGCACCCGGTACGGCTGCCAGACCCCCGCGCCACTCTTATTCTGCAACCAGGCGCGGCACTGATTGACCCAGCCCATCACCAGCGGCGCGATCAGCACCACCAGCACCGACTGCAACACCTGGAATACGATGTCGCTCGCCTGCTTCATTGTGCGAATACCAGCAACGCGATCAGCGTCAAAAAGCTGAACAGCAGGTACACCGAGATACGCCCCTGCTGTAGCTTGCCGATGTGGCCGGACAGGAATTCTGTGAAACGCGCGATGGGCAGATACATCGAGTGCCAATGCCGGTCCTCGACCTCCTGCTTGAACACCGGCCGTGGGTCGTCGGCGCGCGGAATCTCGCGGTGGATCAGGAAAACCGGCGCAAAGATCTGGCGGATCGGCTGGCCGAATCCGTCGGCCGAGTCCTCCATGCGCGAAGTCTGCGCGGGAAAGCCACAGTCCCAGGGATCGGAGCGGCGCAGCCGGCCGTGGTAAACCTGTCGTACCACGAGATACGTCAGCGCGAATACCACGGCGATCACCAGCAGGAACACAATCGGGCTGTAGCTTGCCTGCGCGCTCGAGGTAGGCACCAACCACAGCCAGCCTGAGGCCATCGCCCCATCTGAAAGACCGGCCTTGATCAGCGCCTGGCTGACATTGTTCAACTGCCCGATCATGAACACCGGCAGCAATCCAAGCGCGAAGCAAGCAAGCGCGAGCCATAACATTCCGGCCCGTTCCCATCGGCTCACCTCGCGCGGCTTCTCGGAGAGCTCGTGCCGGTGCTGGCCGAGGAAGGCGACCCCGTACACCTTGACGAAGCACATGCCGGTGAGTGCTCCCGAAAGCGCGAGCACGGCGGCGACTATCGGCACCAGGCTTCGCACCACGCTGCTCTCCAGCAGGGGCGCCTGCAGCGACGCCTGGAAGGTCAGCCACTCGGAGACGAAGCCGTTCAGTGGCGGCAACGCCGATATCGCGAGCGCGCCGATCAGGAAGTAGATCGCGGTATGCGGCAGGTAACGGATCAGCCCGCCCATCTCGTTCAGGTTTCTCAGCCCGGTCGACCTCAGGATCGCGCCGGCGCCGAGGAACAGCAGTCCCTTGAACACCGCGTGATTGAGCGTGTGATAAAGCCCGGCGATCAGCCCCAGCGCCGCGGCGACCGGATGGCCGCTGCCGAGGAACACCATCGACAGCCCGATACCGATCAGGATGATGCCGATGTTTTCGACCGAGTGGTACGCGAGCAGGCGCTTGAGATCGTGCTGCATCAGCGCGAACAACACGCCGAAGAGCGACGTCGCCGCACCGAACAGCAGCACGGTCAAGCCCCATTCCCAGCGGATGCCGCCGATGAGATCGTAGATCACCCGCACCATGCCGTAGATCGCGGTCTTCAGCATCACTCCCGACATCAGCGCGGACACCGGTGACGGCGCCGCCGGGTGAGCTTCCGGCAGCCACACGTGCAGCGGCAACATGCCGGCCTTGGCGCCGAAGCCGAAAAACGCAAGCAGGAACGCCACCGTGGCCCAGAAGCCGTTCAGGTCCGCTGCGCGCAGCGCCTCGAACGTGTAGTCGCCGTGGCCGCCATGCAGCACGCCAAAGCACAACAGGATGCTGATCGCACCGATATGCGCGACCAGAAGATAGATGAAGCCGGCCTTGCGGTTCTGCTCGTTGTGGTGCTCGGCGGTGACGAGGAAGTACGATGACAGCGCCATCGATTCCCAGACCACCATGAAGAGGTACGCGTCGTCGGCGATCAGCACGAAACTCATGCTGGCGAGGAACACGTGGTACTGCAACGTCAGCAACCCGACCGAACTGCCCTCGGTGCTGCGGAAGTAGCCGGCGGAGAACAGCGAAATGCCGAAGGAGACGCCGCCCAACAGCAGCAGGAAGAATCCGGAAAGCGGATCGACGCGCACATGGAACGGCAGGTCGGGCAGCCCCGCCGGAAGCACGGCGGTGCTCACTGGCGCGTTCATCGCCCAGAGCCCGGTGAGCGCCAGCGCCAGCGCGACCGCCGCGCCCGCCGGAAACACCCAATTGGTGACAACGCGCGGCGCGCGCGCGAGCGCCAGCCCGGCGGCGCCGAGGCCGATCCAGATCACCGATAAAGTGACCGCCGCCTCGACCGGCCGGAATGAAGACAAATCCATTTGAGATTATCGGCGCCTATGCGTACAGACCGCCGATAACACCTGCCTGGTGGGACACGGTGGAAGCGGACATCGGCTGCGTGCGTGCGGCGCAACCTCGACAGCCAGGTTGCACGGCAAAGCGCAGATTTTATTCGGTTTAGTGCCGATCGCGCAATTTGCCGCCCCCAGAAAAGAGTAGGGCGGCCGGGGCCGCCCTTCTTTGTGCGTTGCGTGCGCGCTGATCAGGGGCGCAGATAGGCGTAACCCTCGCGCTGCTGCAGGCGCGTGATCTCCGCAACGCCCGAGGGGACGAAGGTGGCTTCGGGAATGAACTGCTTGCGGGTAAGCTGCCGCTCCCGCAGCGTGATCTCGCATACCGCGAAACGGACGCCCTGCAATGAGAGTTCCTCGACCGGGATGCCGTACGGGTTGCCGTTCTTCGTCTTCGCGCCCCTCATCAGAAAATTAACGCCCGAGGCGTGCGTGACAATCACGATCTTGGCTTTCGGGTTGACCTCCAGATGGTTGCTGATGTATTGCATGGCTCTCGTCGCCTGGCCCTCGGTGTCGTTGATGTGGTAGACGACCTTGTCGCGCGCGATGTCGGACTTCGGGTCAACTTTGGGAGACGAGGCACAGCCGACCAGTGCAAACAGTATTGCGGTTACCAAGACAATACGGTTTCGAGTCGCACTCATGTTCCTTCCCTCAGTGGCTGATAGGTTCCGGCCGGATACACTAACATTAGCACCCATGGCGGTCACGAAACGCCTTCTCATCACCGGCCGCGTGCAGGGCGTGGGTTTCCGCTTCTACATGGAGCGCAAGGCGCGCGAGCTGGGCGTCACCGGCTGGGTGCGAAACCGCCGCGACGGAGCCGTGGAAGCCGTCGTCCAGGGGACTTCAGGCGCGGTGGAGTCGATGATCGCCTGGGCGCGGCGCGGGCCAGCCAGTGCCGTCGTCGCCGAGGTGCGCATCGCCGATGCCAGCGGGGATTACGCCGCGTTCGATACGAGACCGACCGAATAGAGCTCAGCCGGCCTTGCGGCGTATACCTGCGGCGCGGCGGCGGTGCTTGTCCGCCTCGATACTCCGGCCCTGCGCGTCGAGCGCCGCGGCAAGATTGTCCAGCGTGTGCGCAATGCTGAGGTGGCCGGACTTCAGGGCCTGCTCCTTTGCCGCCAGCGCGCGGCGCAGGTAGTTCTCGGCTTCGGAATATCTCTCCTGCTTGAGCAGGATCGAGCCCATGTTGTGCAGTGCGGTGGCGGTATTGACGTGCTTCGCTCCCAGTTTCTTCTCGAATACCGCGAGCGCCCTGAGCTGCACCTGCCCCGCCTCGGCGAAGCGGTTCTGCGCGATCAGGATCTCGGCGCTGTTGTGCAACGCGATGGCAGTCGCGGGATCCTCCGAGCCGTACTGCTTCGTCCTGAGGGCCACTAGCCGCTCGGCTACGGGCAGCGCCTCCTTTGGCTTGCCGCTGAGGCGCAACGCAAGCGAGAACGTGGAGAGGCTCGCCTCCGTGGCGCGGTGCTCGGGCCCGAGGGTCGTCTCGGCTTCCCTGAGCGCCTGCCGCGCGAACAACCCGGCCTGCTCGAAATCGCCGCGCTGAAGGTATGCGACGGCCTGGTCGTTCAGAAGTCTCCACTCCGCCTCGCCGGCGCCCGCCGGCGCAGCCGCCGTCAGCAGCAGGAACGCCCCCGCCGCAAGCGCTCGGGCCGTGAGTCGAGAACTATCGATTGTTGCGGGCAGGCTGACCGGGCTCAACGACCCACGAATCACGAGCCACGATCCACGGTTTCGTTGTAGACGATGCGGACGTTCTCGGGACTGAACCATTCCGCGAGCGACTTGATCAGGTCCTCGTGCAGGTTGACACGCCAGGCCTCGCCCAAGTCGATCTCGCAGCTTGCATCGCGGTTCGAGTAGACGATCGACACCGGGCAGCGGCCGCTGCGGTAGGGCGCCAGCACCTCGCGCAGCCGGTTGCCGGACGAGGCGCCGTTGCAGGTGATTCTCACGCCGCGCGCGAAGCGGTTGCGCGCCTCCGCGAGATCGAGCGCGTTCAACGCCTCGATGCGCATTCCGAAGTCCGGGCCGGAATCGCCCTCGCCATTCACGACGCGCGCGCGCGCCGCCCGCAGCCGCACTTCCAGCACCAGCAGCTCGTCCTCCTTCAGCTTCTGGCGGTGCTTCTCGAACACCTCGCGGAATGCCACGATCTCGAAGCGCCCGGAGTCGTCCGCGAGCTGGATCACGCCCATGCGCCCGCTCGCGGTGGTCTGCACCCGCGTGCCGAGCACGACGCCCGCGACCCAGTGCGTCCGGCCCGCGTAGTCGCCGTTTCCCGCGGCGCCGAGGTCGGCGAGCCGCGTGCGGACGAAGCGGCGCACCTCGTCGCGGTAGATGTTGAAGAGGTGCCCGCTGAAATAGAAGCCGAGCGCCGCCTTCTCGTTCTGCAGGCGCTCCTTCTCGCTCCAGCGCTGCGCGTCGACCAGCGCCACCTGCCGGGAGGTCTCGGCGAGGTCGCCGAAGAGGCTCACCTGGTGCACGGCGCGGCTCGCCTGCTCCGCGCTCTCGAGCGCCACCCCGACGGTGGCGAGCAGGCTCGCGCGATGCCCGTTCAGGGAATCGAAGGCCCCCGCGCGGATCAGCGACTCCACCACGCGCCGGTTGACGAGGCGCTTGTCCACGCGGTGGCAGAAGTCGAACAAATCCGTGAACGGCCCCTGCTTGCGCGCTTCCACGATGGAGGCGATCGCCGCCTCGCCCGTGCCCTTGATCGCGCCGAGCCCGTAGCGGATGCTCTTGCCGTCCACCGGCTCGAACCGGTAGTTCGACTGATTGACGTCGGGAACCAGCAGCTCGATGCCGTGGGCGCGCGCGTCCTCGGCGAACAATTCCACCTTGTCGGTGTCGTTCATCACCGCCGACATGTTGGCGGCGATGAACGCAGCGGCGTGGTGGGCCTTCATGTAGGCGGTCTGATACGCGACGAGCGCGTAGGCCGCCGCGTGAGACTTGTTGAAACCGTAGCCCGCGAACTTCTCCATCAGGTCGAACAGCTCGTTCGCGCGCCGCTCGTTGATGCCGTTCTTCGCCGCGCCCTTGACGAAAATGCTGCGGTGCTGGGCCATCTCCTCGGGCAGCTTCTTGCCCATCGCGCGCCGCAGCAGGTCGGCGCTGCCCAGCGTGTAGCCGCCGATGATCTGCGCGATCTGCATCACCTGCTCCTGGTACACCATGATGCCGTAGGTGGGCTTGAGGATCGGCTCCACCCGCGGATCCGGGTAATCGACGCGGCCGCCCTGCTTGCGGCGCACGAATTCCGGGATCAGCTCCATCGGCCCCGGCCGGTAGAGCGCGACCAGCGCGACGATGTCCTCGAACCGGTCCGGCTTCGCGCGCACGAGAAGATCGCGCATGCCGCGCGATTCAAACTGGAACACGCCGGTCGTGTCGGCGGCCGCGAATATTCGATAGGTCGCGGCGTCATCCAGCGGCAGCGCCGAGAGGTCGAAGGATGAAGGATGAAGGATGAAGGATGAATCCTTCGACTCGCCGGTGCCCTTTCCTTCCGCCTTCATCCTTCCGCCTTCCGCCTTCCGGATGTACTTCAGCGTCCAGTCGAGAACCGTGAGCGTGGTGAGACCGAGGAAGTCGAACTTGACCAGCCCCACCGCTTCGACGTCCTTCATGTCGAACTGGGAGACCACGCTGTCCGAGCCGTCCGCCGCGTAGAGCGGGCAGAAGTCGGTCAACTTGCCGGGTGCGATCAGCACGCCGCCCGCGTGCATGCCGACGTTGCGCGTGAGGCCTTCCAGCTGCTCCGCGAGCGCCAGCAGCTCCCGCACCTCCTCCTCCTTCTGCTCGCGCTCGACGAGCTGCGGCTCGATGTCCCGGGCGTCCGCGAGCGTGAGATGGCGCCCGGGCTGGAACGGGATCAGCTTCGCGAGCTGATCGCAGAAGGTGTAGGAAAGGTCGAGCACTCTTCCCACGTCGCGCACCACCGCCCGCGCCGCCATGGTGCCGAAGGTGACGATCTGCGAGACGCTGTCCGCCCCGTAGCGGCTCTTCACGTACTCGATGACCCGGTCGCGCCCGTCCTGGCAGAAATCGATGTCGAAGTCCGGCATCGAGACGCGCTCCGGGTTGAGGAAGCGCTCGAACAGGAGGTCGTAGCGCAGCGGATCGAGGTCGGTGATGCCAAGCGAGTAGGCGACCAGCGACCCGGCCCCCGAGCCGCGCCCCGGCCCGACCGGCACGCCGTTCTCCTTCGCCCAGTTGATGAAGTCGGCGACGATCAGGAAATACCCCGAGAAGCCCATCTGCTGGATGGTTTGGGTTTCGAACTCGAGCCGCCCGCGGTAGCGCGGCTTCTGGCGCTCGCGCATCGCGGCATCCGGATAGAGCCGCGGCAGCCGGCGTTCAAGCCCTTCCATCGCCCGGCTGTGCAGGAAATCGTCAAGACTGACATCGTTCGGGGTCTGGAATTGCGGCAGCCGGTTTTTGCCGAGCTCGATCTCCAGGTTGCAGCGCCGCGCGATCTCCACGCTGTTGGCGAGCGCCTGCGGGACGTCGCGGAACGCCTGCGCCATTTCCGCCTGCGATCTGAAGTACTGCTCCGGGCTGTGGAGCCGCGGGCGGCGCTGGTCGGACAGGGTGTAGCCCTGCGCGATGCACACGCGCGCCTCGTGCGCGCGGAAATCCTCGCGCTTCGCGAACTGCACCGGATGCGTCGCCACCACCGGGAGCTTCAACGCCGAGGCGAGCCCGAGCGCGCGCTGGACGTAGGTCTCGAGCGGCACACTCGCCGCGCCCTGCACGACGGCGCCCTTGCCGAGCCGCTGGACCTCGACATAGAAGCGGTCGGGGAAGAGCTCGCGCCATTCGCGGGCGAGCCGCTGGGCGTGCTTCGCGTTGTCCACCATCAGCGCCTGCCCGATGTCGCCGTGATGCGCGCCGGACAGCGCGATCAGGCCTTCGCTGCCGGTTTCCCCGAACCAGTTCTTCTTGAGCTCGGCGCGGCCGCGGTACTGATTGCCCCGGTAGGCGCGGGTCAACAGCTCGGACAGAAGCAGGTAGCCGGAGCGCGACTGGCAGAGCAGCAGCATGCGGTAGGGCTTGTCGCGGTCGGACTCGTTCTCGAGCCAGACGTCGCAGCCGATGATGGGCTTCACGCCGGCTGCGCGCGCCGCCTGGTAGAACTTGACCATGCCGAAGACGTTGGCGAGGTCGGTCAACGCCAGCGCCGGCATGCCGTCGGCCGCCGCCGCCTCGATCGCCTCGTCGAGGCGGACGATGCCATCCACGATCGAGTACTCGCTGTGCAATCGCAGATGAACGAACGACGGGCTCACGCGCCTATTTTACGACTCGCGGCGCGCGCCCGAAAGGCGTGAATCGGGTTTGACCGGCCTAGTAGACGCGCGTGACGCGCCAGCCGCGCTGCTCGAGCTGTGCCAGCACGCCGCTTCCGCCATACAGATGCAGCGCTCCCACCGCGATGAAGGCGCCGCCTTCCCTCAACCGCGGCTCCGCGCGCTCGGCCATGCGGGTGTTGCGCTCATGGAGCAGGCGGCGAGTGAAGACTTCGTTAAGCCGCCGCTCCTCTTCTCCCGTGCCGACGCCCTCCTGGCTGACGCGCCAGAGGCCGGCGAGGTCGCGCGCGAGATAGGCATCGACCACGAGCCCGATCCGGCGCGGCATGCTCTCGTACTCGTCCACCGCCTGCCTGAGCAGCGCCACCTGGTCCTCCTGCGACATCCCCTCGAGGACCGAAATTTGCTCGTCCATGCTCTCCAGCTGGTGGATCGGCTTGCCCAGCTCCGCCGCACGGCGCTCCAGCACGAAATCAAGCACGTTCGTAGGGTCCTGCGGGGGGACGCTCAGCAGCATGGCGACCGCCCACGGCCGGAACGGCCGCAGCATCGGCTCGGGCAACCCGAGGCCTTCGGTCAGCTTGGCCGCACGACTGAAAAGCTCCACGCCCGCCACCCCCGGGAGGTCGCGACCATCCGTGAATATCATGCGGCCGGCGAGCCCGAGCATGCTGTTGGGGTCGACGCCCGTTTCGAGCGTGACGCTGCGCGCTTGATCGAGCTCTTGCGCCACCGCCGACGGCAAGCGGGTCACCCGCGAGTCGGCGAGGTGCACCGTCCCGAAAACGTGACTTGCCGGCACGCCGGCGCCCTCGACGCGCCACAGCAGCCCGTACTCGTAGCGCTCCGCCGCGGGAGACTGGAGCGCAACCCCCGAGAGCGCGGTGAACAGGGCGAACACCACCGCGGCGCGCTGCGGTCGGGCGAACGCTGCATGGCTGGAAATGTGCATGGGATCGACGCTCACCGGGGCACGGCGTGGCTCGGTGCCCGCATCATATCAAATGGAATTTGACGTCCCGTCCCTCCCGCTCCACCATTCGCCGTTTCGCTCCCGCGACGATCGCCGGCATGAAGCCCAGCCGCTCCGAATTTCACGAGATCCGCGGACTGCGTCACCACGTGCGCATCTGGGGCGATCCTGCGGCGCCGCGGCTCTTCCTTCTGCACGGCTGGATGGACGTCTCCGCGTCGTTCCAGTTCCTGGTGGACGGTTTCGCGCGCGAGTGGTGCGCCATTGCCCCCGACTGGCGCGGCTTCGGCCTCAGCGAGTGGTCGCGCGAGAGCTACTGGTTTCCCGACTACTACGCCGACCTCGACGCGCTCCTCGACCGCTACCAGCCCGATGCGCCGGTGCGCATCGTCGGCCACAGCATGGGCGGCGTCGTCGGATCCATCTACGCCGGCATCCGCCCGGACCGCGTCGCGCGGCTGGTCTCGCTGGAAGGTCTGGGACTCGCGCGGCATCCGCCCGACCAGGCGCCGCTGCGCTACTCGCACTGGCTCGCCCAGTTGAAGGACGCCCCGGGCTTCAAGCCGTACCGCTCCTTCGAGGAGGTTGCCGCCCGTCTCAAGAAAAGAAACCCCAGGCTCCTGGAGGAGCGGGCGGCGTTCCTGGCGCAGCACTGGGCGAGGCGGCTCGATACCGGAGAAGTCGTGCTGGTAAGCGATCCCCGGCACAAGCTCGTCAATCCCTACCTGTTCCGGATCGAGGAGGCGATCGCGTGCTGGCGGAGAATCACCGCGCCCGTGCTGCTGGTCTCGG
>Ga0214472_10000386_pt1 | contig 54872 bp, 60 predicted proteins | sample RVTome_6_FD_207662 | JGI IMG/M metagenome (GOLD analysis project Ga0214472, IMG submission 207662) | Soil microbial communities from uranium-contaminated site in the Upper Colorado River Basin, Wyoming, United States - RVT140D175 | ecosystem: Environmental > Terrestrial > Soil > Contaminated >...
GCGCGGCGTAGGCGAGGATCTCGCGCAGCTCGTCGATGTCGAACTTCTTCCCGGACACCGACTCGCAGAGCGCGATCAGCTCCTTGAGCTGCGCGACCACGTACTGGATGTCGGCCGCGCTCGGCTCCGGGGTGCGGCAGAACGGGACGTCCAGCATGAACAATTTTGATCCGGAGATGTCGGCCAGATGCTCGAACCACTTGACGTACACGTTGCATCCGACGTAGTTGCACACCGTGATGGTCGGGAACGGGATGGGCTTGCCCGGCCCCATGCCGCCGTCCAGGAACAGGCCGATGTCGGCCTTGACGTAGGCGCAGTTGTCGCTGGAGTAGCCCGCCTGCTCCGCCTTGAGGATCAGCGGCAGGGATTTCTTCCTGATCGCGTTCTGGAGCGCCGTCACCTCGGGGAACATCGGCAGGACGTGGCAGGCGCGCAGGAGCTCGACGCAGTTCCCGGAGATCATGAGCGCGCCCGTCGGCACGCCCTCCGCTTCGGCGCGGCCGAGCTCGTCCATCCACGCGGACATGAGCCGCCGCGAGTGCTCGTGCACCTGGCCCTGGTACTGCCGTTCCGTCACCGGAGTCGCCGCCATATTCAACTCCCCCTTTCCTCTCTCAGCCCTCGCCTCCCCGCTCGAGGCGAGCGTCTCGGCTCGAACGGCGGCCCTCTCCCCCCTCGGGGCCGAGGGACCCAAGGGTGGCTACTCGAAGAGCATGGACTCGACGAAGGTCTCGATCTCGTTCCTGGTGCGCTCGAAGGTCCACATCTTCTCCTCGAACTCGACCAGGAGATGCGGCACGCCCGCCTTCTCGAGCCCCTGCTTCATCAACACGTAGTCGAAGAGCGCGGGCTCGCAGAACTTGGCCGGCATGAAGATGACCGCGTCGGCGCGCGCTCGGCGCACCTTCTCGAGGAGACCGGTCGAGCGGTGCTCCCGGCCCTCGTGCCTCGTCGAGGAGGGCTGGGCCTGGTCCACGTAGGCCGCCCCGAGCCGAGCGAACGGGTCGCCGTCGGTGGCCACGTCGGAAGTGAACCAGCGCCAGCCGAGCATGAGGTCGTCCTCGACCACGTAGCAGCCGGCCTGTTCCAGCACCTCGAGGAGCCCCAGCGGGGGCTGCTCGCAGAAGGCGCCCTCGATCACCACTCTCAGGCGGTCGCGTGGTCGCTCGGCCCTCAGCGGGATGTCATTCAGGAGCGCGTTCACCCAGGCGATGCCATCCTCGGGCGGCGCCATGGTCAGGGCGCGGAGCGCCGTGTAGAGCTCGACGGTCGAGAGCTTCTGCGGCTCGGCGATCCTGAGGGCGTACAGTGTCCGGATGCCGGTGCGGAGCGTGTTGAAGGTCTCGATGCTCTTGGCGAGCGCCGTCGGTGTCACCCGGAGGCCCCAGGCGTCCTCGAAGCGCGCCGCGAGGCGCTTGAGCTCCGCGGCCATGTAGGCCGCGACGGCGGGCGAGGTCGAATTCTGAGGCAGGTGGAGATACTCGACCAGGACGTCGCCGAAGTTGCGCTGGTAGATGCTCGAGAGGTTGCGGGCGACGTCGCAGATGTTGGAGAAGACGAAGCCGTCCACACCCTTGCAGAGCCCCTGGAAGCCCAGTTCCAGGCTCGACTTGGCGATGGAGCAGACAAAGGACTGGAAGCGCGCGTCGGCGTGCGTCAGCTCGACGGAGGTGCCGCCACCCAGGAACGCCAGCGGCAGCATCCCGGCCGCGTGAATGACCTCGACCGGGGCCCAGACGGGATAGGAGGCCACGACCCGCCCGTCGGGGTGCTGCGCCTTCCACCGCTCCGCGGCGGCGCCGACTGGCTGGGCCACGAGCTCCCGACACTCTGCAAGGACCTGGTCAGCCGTCATGCCGGCCTCCTGTGTCGGCGGCCCGGAGGTCGGCGCTGGGGGGCGTGGCCTCGAGGAAGCCGTAGAGGAAGAGCGCTCCCACCTCGGCCGCGAGCGTCCGGGCGTCCTCGGGCGAGCGCAGGAAGGGGCGGGTCGCGATGCCGTTGAGCATGCCGAGGAGGAGATTGGTCGCCGACAGCAGCTCGTCACCCGAGCGGCCGTGGGGGTCGAGCTCCCGCAGAACCGCGAGGCCCCGCGTGAGATACGACTGCCGCTTGGTCGCGATCTCGCCGCGCGACGGCCCGGAGACGAGCTCCCAGTCGCGGTTGATGATCTTGAGCGCGGCAGCGTGGCGGAAGCCGAAGTCGAGGTGGGTGCGGATCAGCGCGAGGAGCCTGAGCTCCGGGGTGCGCGCCGCGGCGAGAGCCGCGTCGAGGTCTTCGAGCAGGCGGTCGAGCGAGCGGTCGAGAACGAGGAAGAGCAGCTCTTCCTTGCCCCCGACGTAGTGGTACAGGCCGGCGAGCGACAGCCCCGCGGCGCGGGCGATTTCGCGGATCGAGGCCTGGTGAAAGCCCCGCCGCGCGACCACGTCGCACGCCGCCTTCAGGATGCCTTCGTACCGCTCGCCGATCGCCATCCCGAACCTCCTACCGAACGTTTGTTCGGATGGCCGTTACACTAAGCCGTTCGGTCAGGCTTGGGAATGAGACAGACGCCTTATTTGTCTAGTGCATCCGCACCAGTCCGGGAGTCGAGGAGGAGAGGGGCAGCAGGCCAGGGCCGCCCCGCACAAGGTCTCAGTCGTCGTCGCCCTTGCCGGCCCTCTTGCCTCCTCGCGTACCCAATGTCGCCTGAAGACCCTGAGTGAGACTGTGGAATCCAGCGGGCGCCTCAATTTCCGGGTGCGAATGGACTGTTTCCTGGGCCGGCGAGGCTAGGATCGGGGGCCCTGGATGTAGAAGGAGCCCGTGGCGAGGGCGATGAGCCGACCCCGACCGTCCGTCACCCGCGCCTCGAGGACACCGATACGGCTGGTCCTGTCCGCAACCTTCGCCTCGGCGAAGAGCAGCCCAGCGTCCGCCGCGGCCAGGTAGTTGATCTTGATCTCAAGCGTCGCGCAGCGCTCCCCAGGGGCCAGCCGCGAAGTCAGCGCCCCGCCCATGGCGTAGTCGACCAGCGAGTACACGACGCCGCCGTGGACGACGCCGTGCGGGTTGAGGTGGCGGGACTCCGCCGTCAGCTCGAAGCGGCAGCGCCCCTCTCCCATGTGGGCGCGGCGCGCCCCCAGGAGCTCCGCAAACGGCCCCACGCCCGGATCGCTTCTTTCGTCGCTCACGGGTTCCTCCTCAGGACGGCGCCAAGCAAACTTGTTCCCGCGCAGAGGATCGCCGCCCAGACGAAGAGACCCGAGAGGGCCACGATCGGAGCCATCCACACCCAGCCGATCCCGAGCAGGGTCTCGGCGCTTCTCAGCACGACCCCGGCCGCGAGAGCCCAGAGGGCCACCGCGCGCAGCCGCGGCCATGGCAGCGCCCGGCCCTCGAGGACGGGGATGAGGCGGAAGGTCATGGCGATGGCCACTGCCGTGAGGAAGCCCACCGCAACGAGGTGTCTCACGGCGTCCGTGAGGAGATGCGCCTCGCCGCCGCCCCATGCGATTGCGACCCCCGCAGCCGTGCCCACGACCGCCGCGCCGAGAGACGCGACGGCCAGACGAAAGATGCGCGACTCCTCGGCGCTCCGCGACACCATGGGCAGCATTCTTTCCGCCTGTCTCAGCACCCCGCCGGCGATCAGCAGCGTCGCGACCGATCCGAGGACAACCAGCTCGCCGAGCCTCGCCGCCCGGCCGTCGCCGGCCCATTCGCCCGCCGCGGCGAGCGCCGTGCCGAGACCGTAGAGCCACGGCAGGGCGCGTGCAAGCCCGGCCGGGACATTCCAGCGGGGCACGAACATGGGCCCGGCGCGGAGGAGGACACCGGTGACCCAGCCGGTGACGCCACCCAAGAGCGCCATCGCGTGCACAACACCCATTGACTCGAGAGGGGGCACGGCCAGCCCGGCAGTGACCGCCCGCAACCTCAGGAATGTCTCGCACAGACACGCGGCGGCGATCCAGCCGCTGCTGGCGGCGAGATGACGGCGGAGCGGCCCAAGGGGCGGCGGGTCGAGGCAGTGCCAGACCCACCCGGCGAAGACAAGAAAGGCGAGAGCCTGCAGCATCGCGCCGGCCAGTACCGCCGCGGGCACGCCGCCCCAGGTGCCCGCGACGCGAAGCGCGAGCGCCGCAAGCAAGAGCGCGAGCACCGGACGCGTCAGCGCCGATCGCGCGGTGGCCCGCCCCGTGAAGCGCGCGAAGAGATGGTGCGCCACGCCCACGATGAGCGTCCCGAAGAAGCCGAAGATCTGGAGGCTCGCGTGGAGGAGCCGCCACTCGACTGCGACGGCCGGCGCGCCCGCGTACAGCCACGCCAGCATGGCGAGACCGATCGGCGCGCCGCCCGCACCTGCGGCGGCGTAGGCGAGGAGTGCGAAGGGGCGGTAGACCGGCTCTTCGCGGGGCGGGCCCGGGGCGCTCAGTAGGGCCGGCTCTCGCGGCCCATCAGCTCGCGCGCGACGATGGTCTTCATCACCTCGGCCGTGCCGTCGCCGATCTCGAGGCCGATCACATCCCGCAGCCGCTGCTCGAAGGGCAACTCGTCGGTGTAGCCGTAGTGGCCGTGGAAGAGCAGGCACTGGTGGATGGTCTCGACCGCCAGCCGCGGCCCCCACCACTTGGTCATCGCCGATTCCTTCGTATGCGGCTGGCCCCGGTCAGCGAGCCAGAGCGCCCGGTAGCAGAGGCCGCGGCAGGCGTCGATGTGGGTCGCGGCTTCGGCGATCTTGAAGGATACGCCCTCGAACGTCGCGAGCGTCTTGCCGAAGGCCCGGCGCTCCTTGACGTAGGCCATGGTTTCTTCCAGCGAAACCTGGGCAACCCCCAGGCACGCCAGCGCGATGCCGACGCGATTGTAGTCGAAGCCGCGCATCACCTGATAGAAGCCCCGGCCTTCCTCTCCCAACCGGTGCGAAGCGGGAATGCGGACGTGGTCGAAGGCGAGAACGCCGCGGGCGACCGAGTGGGTGCCCATGTCGCCGAGCGGGCTGCGCGAGACGCCGGGCAGGTCGAGCGGGACGAGGAAGGCCGTCACGCCTTTCGCCCCTCCGCCCGCCCCCGTGCGCGCGAACAGCACCGCCGACTGGGCGACCATGGCGAGGCTGATGCCCGACTTCTCGCCGGTAATCAGGTAGCCGTCGCCGTCGCGCTCGGCGCGGCAGGCGAGGTGCGCGGCGTCGGAACCCACGCCGGGTTCTGTCAGCGCGAGCGCAATGACTTCCTCGCCGCGCGCCGTCGGCGGCAGCCAGCGCTTCTTGATCTCCTCGGTCCCGTTCGCGCCCACGATCTCTCCCGCGAGCCCGGCGAGCTGGAGGCCGTACGTGCAGCCGAAGTCTCCGCGCGCGATCTCCTCCATCGCCAGCCCGAAGGTCAGGTAGTCCGATTCCTGGCCGCCGTACGCGGGCGGCACGCGGAGCCCGAGGAGCCCGAGCTCGCCCATCTGGCGCCAGGCCAGCCAGGGGAACTCGCCGCTCCTGTCCCACTCGCGAGAGCGCGGAGCGAGCTCTTTGCGAGCAAAAGCGCGGAGTGTCCGGACCAGCTCTTCCTGCTCGGGCGTCAGCGACAGGTCCATGGTTCCTCGATTCCTACGGTGCGTGGAAGACCGGCTTGCGCTTCTCGGCGAAGGCGCGGAGTCCCTCGGCCGCCTCCGCGGTGCGCATGTGAGCGGCGACCAGCGACAGCTCGAGCTCGAGCCCGCCGGCGAGATCGGCGTCGAAAGCCCGGTTGACGAGGCTCTTGACGGTGCGCGCGGCGGAGCCGCTGCCCGCCGCGAGCGCCGCCGCCATCTCCTCCACGACAGTGCCGAGTGTGCCGGCGGGGGCGACGCGGTTGACGAGCCCCCAGTCGAGCGCCTGGGAGGCGCTGAGCCAGCCGCCCAGCAGCATCATCTCCTTGGCGCGCCGCGCGCCGATCAGCCTCGGTAGGCGCTGGCTGCCGCCCCCGCCCGCGACCAGGCCGAAGTTGGCGTGCTGGTCGCCCAGCCGCGCGCCCTCGTCCGCGACGACGAGATCGGCGACGAGCGTCAACTCGAGCCCACCAGCCAGCGCAAGACCGTGGACACCGGCCACGACCGGCACCGGCAGGGCCTCGAGGCGATTGAAGACGCGGTGCCACAGTCGCATGAAGCGCGCCCATTTCTCCGGGTCCGGCGACAGCTCCCGCACGGCCTTGAGGTCCGCGCCTGCGCAGAAGGCGCGCCCGGCGGCCTGCAGCGTGACGGCGCGCAGCGTCTGATTGCCCTCGACGGCAGCGCAGACTTTGTCGAGGTCTTCGAGCAGGCCCGGGCTGATGGCGTTGAGCTGCTCCGGGCGATTGAGCACGACGCGCGCGATGCCGTCCTTCGCGGCGTAGCTGACGGTGTCGAGATCCATGGAGGTCTCCTCCGGCGGGGGCGAAGGCCCCGGCGCCGTGTCACATCATGGTATAGCCGCCGCTCACGGACAGTGTCTGCCCCGTGATGAAGCTCGCGGCATCGGAGGCCAGGAACACGACGGCGCCCGCCACGTCCTCCGGCTTCCCGATACGACGCAGCGGGTAGGCCTTGGCGATGCGCGCCTGCATTTCCGGCGTGCCCCATGCCCGATTGCTCTCCGCGGCCCACATGCTGAGGCTGCCGAAGTCCTCTTCCGACGCGGGCATCGTCATGCCGGGACAGACCACGTTGAGGCGGATGCCATGGCGCCCGACCTCGCGCGCCAGGCTCTTGGTCAGCGCGATGACGCCCGCCTTGCAGGCGCCGTACACGGCCTCCCGGAACTCGCCCATCCGTCCGGCGTCCGAGCCCAGGCTCACGATGGCGCCGGCCTTGCGCGCGATCATGCCGTCGAGCGCCGCGCGGGTGCAGTTGATCATGCCCCAGAGATTGATCTGGATCTCCTTCTCCCACTCGGCGCGCTCCTTCTCGACGAAGAGCCGGTCGAGGGTCCAGCCGACGTTGTTGACGAGCACGTGGACGGCGCCCGCCCGCCCCTCGACCTCGCGGACCATGGCCTGGACGGACTCCCACTTGGTCACGTCGGTCGCCACCACCGCCGCCGACGCCGCTCCCGCCTTGCGCGCCTCTTCGACCACCTTGCCGCCCTGGCCCGCGTCGATCTCGGCGATGCTGACGTGCGCGCCTTCGCGGGCGAAGGCGAGGGTGATGGCCCGCCCGATATTCGATCCGCCGCCCGTGACGATGACACTCTTGCCCTTGAGGTTCAACTCCATCCCGTGTGCCCTCGCTCTCGTGATGTGTGTGTCACCATGCTCCGCTGACCGTGCTGCTCCGAGCCTAACCCGCTTTCCCGGACTCGCCTGCGATGCGCTCGGCGACCACCTGGCGGAGCCGAAACTTTTGGACCTTGCCGCTCGGGGTCATCGGAAACTCGGAGACAATCTCGATGCGCTCCGGGAACTTGTGGCGCGCGAGCTGGTGACTTTCCAGGAACGCGGTAATCTCGGGGAGCGTAAGAGACTGCCCGTCGCGCGGGATGACGACGGCGCAGGCGCGCTCGACCAGCCGCGGGTCGGCCATGGCGACGATAGCGACGCCCGCAACCTTGGGATGGGTGAAGAGCAGGTTCTCGACCTCGACGACGGGGATGTTCTCGCCGCCTCGAATGATCACGTCCTTGCTTCGCCCCGTGATGGACACGTAGCCGTCCCGGTCGAGGGTCGCGCGGTCGCCCGTCTTGAACCAGCCGTCGGCCGTGTGGCCGTCCGCCGTGAACTCGGGCCGCTTGAAGTAGCCCGCGAACTGGGCCGGTCCGCGGACGAGGAGGTCCCCCTCCGCGCCCCTGGAAAGCTCCTGCCCGGCCTCATCCACCACGCGGAGCTCCATGCCGTGAAGCGGCACGCCGTCGGTGGTGAACACTTTCTCCTCCGGGTCGTCGAGGCCGTTGCAGGTGACGAGGCCGTTCTCGGTCATGCCCCAGCCGGCCGAGATCACGCAGTTGAGCCGTTCCCGCGCATCCTTCACCAGCTGGCGCGGAATCGGCGCGCCGGCCGAGATGAAGACGCGGAGCGAGGCGAGGTCCCTGGGCGCCTGGGTGTACGTCAGGTCGCGGAGGAACGGCGTGGCGCCCATGGTGAAGGTCACCCGCTCGGCCTCGATCAGCCGCGCCGCTTCCTCGACGTTCCAGACGTCCATCCACACTGCCGTGGCTCCGAGCAGGACATTCATGCAGTAGCCGTACAGGTAGCCCGTCTGGTGGCCGAGGGTGGAGGCCATGAGCAGCACGTCGCGGTCCGTGAAGGCGAGCCGCTCGATCACGGTGTAGATCGTCGACAGCGTCGTGTTGGGCGTGTGCATGACGCCCTTGGGCTCTCCCGTCGTTCCCGACGTGAACACCACCTCGTGGACGGTGTTCGCGTCACTGCCCGGGAGCGGCCGGCGGCCCGCCATCCCTTCCCACGCCTCATCCGTGAGCGCCGCGAACGGCTCCATCCCCGCGGGCGCGTCCCCGCGCGCCACGAAGACCCGCTCCAGCCGCGGCAGGCCGCCTCGTATCTGCGCCGCCATCTCGCGATAATCGAAGCCGCGGAAGGTCGCGGGAATGACGAGCGCCTGGGATTCGAGGAGCCCCAGCATGAAGCGCAGCTCGCTGGCGCGATAGGTCGGCGGGATCGGGTTGACGACGGCGCCCAGACGGCTCGCGGCCAGGAAAACCAGGACGAACTCGTTCCAGTTCGGCAGCTGGCAGGAGATGACGCCGCCCGCCTCGAGGCCCTGGGCGCGGAGCCCGTGGGCCACGCGCTCGACTTTGCCTGCCAGCTCGGCCCACGTGTAGCGCCGCTGCCCGTCCACGACCGCGGCCTTGTCCGGCTTGGCGGTCGCCCACCGGTCAAGGTAGGTCTCTAGGCTCTCGTTGCGCCAGAGCCCCGCCTCCGTACACTCCCGCACCCGCGCCTCCGTGACTTTCATTCCCATGGGATCTCGCCGCGACAGAGTAGCGCGGTTAGGGTGTTTCGTCGAGGGTCACGCTCCAGGCCACCCTAGATAAGGTGGTGCTGGGTCGCATAGGCCACGGCCTCGAGCCGGCTGTGGACGCCCAGCTTGGCGAAGATGTTCTGGGCGTGGTTGCGCACGGTTGCGGGGCTGACGTGGAGGCGCTCGGCCAGCGCCTTGGTGTTGGCGCCGCCCGCCATGAGGCCCAGGACTTCGAGCTCGCGGCGCGTGAGCGCCGTCACCTCGTCGGGTGGGGTCGAGGGCGCTTGAAGCCGCTCGTGGACGAGGCGAAGCAGCTCCCTCGTGGTGGTGACGTCGCGGAAGAGGTGGATAGCCAGCGCCCCTCCGGGTCCGCGCGACGGCGCCTCGAGGACGCTGATGTCGAGCCACACGGGGCGGCCCGCCTTGGTCCGCGTCTGCATGTCGAAGTGCTGGACAGGTTCGCCGAGCTTGACCAGGCTCATGACGTGGCAGCCCTTGTAGCAGAGGCGGTTTCCGTGGTCGTCGATGCCCACGAACACGTCGCAGCAGGACCGGCCCATGACCTCGCGGGCGCTCCATCCGAGAATCGTCTCGGCAGCGCGGTTCCACAGGACCACCCGTCCTTCGGATCCGACGGCGAAGACGCCGTCGCCCGTCCGGGCCAGCACGGCATCGAGCCCGCCATCCCCCGCCCTAGCTCGCTTCACCATCCGCACCCTCCTCCGACGGTGACACATCCACTGGAGAGGTGAAAGCCTCCTCCTCGCGGAATGACCGTGGCCCCGAGCCCGGCCAGACGGGCTATGACGGCCGCCCCAAGGGGTGTGGGGCCGTCAGCCGCCCATCGCGTTCCGCGCTCGCCCGGAAGCCCGGGCACCCGATGTATTTCGATGAGCCGCAGAAGTGGAGGAATGTCTCGGACGCCGGAACCTTCAGACGCTCGTCGGGTCGCCGGCAGTACGCCGGCACCGGGTACATCCAGAGGCGGTCGGCCATCACCGGAACCAGGAACGGGCATCGGTCATCGGCATGCGCCATGACGTGCGCCTCCTCCCGCGCGGTGCTTCACTCGCTCGCTTCGCCGCCTAGACGAGGCGGTGCTGGTTGGCCCACGCAACGGCCTCCAGCCGGCTGTGGACATCGAGCTTGGCGAAAATGTTCTGGGCGTGATTGCGGATCGTGGCCGGGCTCACGTGGAGCCGCTCGGCAAGCACCTTCGTGTTGGCGCCGGCGGCCATGAGCTGCAGGATTTCGATTTCCCGCTTGGTCAGGCCGGACGCGCCGTTGCCGTTGGATGGGGCGGCAGGGACCATGTGCTCCTGGACGATCTCCAAGAGCTTCCTGGTGGCCGTGACGTCGCGGAACAAATGGACGACCACGGGGCGGCTGCCGTTGGTCGCCGGCGCCCCGAGCGTGCTGACATCCAGCCAGACGGCGCGACCGCCCTTGGTTCGAGACTTCATCTCGAAGTGCTCCACGGGCTCGCCCAGCTTTACCTGCCCCACGACGTCGCATCCGTCGCAGCAGCGGCCGTTGCCGTTGCTGCTGCTACTGCCGTTGCTGTTGCCGTGACTGGCGCCACCGGCCAACAACTCACAGCAGGGCCGCCCCAGCACTTCATGCGCGCTCCAGCCCAGGAGCCGCTCTGCGGCCCGGTTCCACACGGCGATCCTCCCGTCCTGTCCGACGGCAAAGGCCCCATCGCCTGCGTGGGCCAGCGCTTCCTCGAGAGCCTCGTTCTGGATTCTGCTTCGGCTCATCCGGCACCCCCCTTTTAGAAACGGGTCGGGAACGGCGATGCTTCCCTTAACTCTCGCAATCCGCGTGCCTGACTCCGGGCTACGGGACGGTGCATCTTTTCGCGAGGTTACGGGCTGACGGGGACTGGTGGCAGGCTCCGCCGTGGGACGTCGATGCCCCAGTGGGGCATCAACAACTCGGGGAACCCGGATGCGGGGCCTGACAACCCGCTCTGCGGCGCCTCCGCCTACGTGAACTCGTACCGGAGCCTGAGGCGCATGATCTGGGCCGTGTAGGTCCGCCGCTCATCGCCGAGCCAGATGGACCGTATGCCCCGGGGCGAAGGGGTGGTTACCCGTTGAAGCCCGCGGGCGGATCGTTTCACCACCAGGCTGTTCGGCGGGGGGAACCGAGCGACGGAAAAACACAAAAGGAGGGTGACCGCTCGGGCGCCGCCCTCCTCCGGATCCGGACCCCGCCGCGGCGCGGGGCCGGAATGGTTACTCGAACTTGTACTTCAGCGCGACGCCCACGATATGCGAGGCGTAGTTCTTCGCGTCGCTGCCGAGGTAGATGGAGCCGGTCGTGCCCTGCAGGCTGTCGTTGAACGGCTGCAGGGTGTCGGTGCGCCAGTCGTTCTTCGTGAACCTCTCGAAGGCGTAGAAGAGCGAGGCGGTCCACGACTTCGAGAAGTGGTAGCGGAGCGCGGCGTCGACCCTGACGCTGTCGTCGGTGAAGTCCGGGAATCGCTGGGCCAGAGCGCCGGCGGCGAGGGCCGGGCCGCCGTCCTGAGCACTCGGGTTACGCGTCTCGATCGTCCCGTTCGAGATCGCGTAGTATGCGTTGGCGGTCCAGTCGAGCAGCGTGGGAATCACGGCGACCTTGGCGCTGAGGTGGAAGGAGTCGGTCTGGTCCTTCATGTTCGACAGCCAGTCAGTATTCACGAGCGCCGCCGTGGCGCGGGAGGTCAGGTTGCGGTCCGTCACTTCATGCATGTAGCCGGCGGAGAACGCGACGCGCTCCGACGGGTTCCAGCCGATGTCCATCCCGGCCGACCAGGTGGTCTCCCAGTTGAGGCCGAAATTCGACTTGACGTAGTCGTCGTGACGCCAGCTTCCCACGGGCGTGATCGCGATGGTGTCGAGCGGCGTGAACTGGAGCAGGAGATCCAGACGCTGCCGGTCGACATCGGCCTGGTCGAAACGCCGCGTGAAGAACGGGGTTCCCCCGATACGCTGTTGGTATTGGTTGGCCCGGCGGAACGACGGCTTGTAGGTCAGCTTGGCAGTCAGCCAGTCCGCCACAGTGGCGTCGAGGGCGGCCTTGGCGAAGTACTCGTCGGTCTGGTGCGCGTCGCGGTGCGGACCCCGGTACCATTCCTCCCATCCGAAGCCCAGCGTCGCCGCCAGGGGCCGGATGATCTGGTACCGGCCGTCAGCGTCGAAGTTATGGCGCGTGTAGTTGAACCGCTCGTCCTTGATGGGCACGAGGTCCAGGGTCTTGTCACTCCTGACGCGGTTCGGGAAGGTCATCACATCGCTGTTATCCGTGAGGTTGTACAGACGGTACTTCGCCGAGAGCGACAACGGCACCGGGAAGGGACGCGAGGTCACTCCCACGTTCACGTTCGTCGTCCCGACGGATCCGTTCAGGCTCTTCTGAGGGAGCTGCAGTCCCGAATTCCCGTTGAGCGCCGGGTTGATCGTCATCTCCAGGAAGTTATCATTCTGCAGCCACAGGCTGTAGGCGAGGCTGGCGGTGATGCGGGTTCGAAGCGGCAGGTTGACACCGCCGGCCAGGTTCCAGGAATGCGCCATGTTGCTGGGCGGCACCGAGGACTGGCCGCGCGCCGGCGCCCCCGCCGTTTCGGTGGCGGTGCATCCCAATGGGTTGGCAGCCGCGAACTGGGCGCAGGGGTTGTCGAACGTCACGTGCGTCAGGTCGTTCTCGAAGATCGAGAGCTTGTAGCTGAACTGGATCTGCCAGCTCTCGCGGGCAAGCGTCGCGCCCAGGCGGAGATCGTGAATCGTCTGCTCGATCGGCTCGAGAAGCTCCAGGAAGTTGAGCTGTGAAAAAGTTGCGCTGAACGACATGCTGTAGGGCCGATCGCCTTCCTTCCGGATCCGCGTGTACTGCGCCGTCAGATCGAGATCCGGGGTCGGCGTCACCGTCACGCCCATACGGGCGGTGTACCACCGGACGGACACCTCGGGCAGCTCGTTCGCGGCATTGAAGTCGCGCAGGTCGGTAAGACCGGGAAGCCGCCAATCGCCGCGCGTCACCTCATGCGCCAGCGTACGGGCCGTCGTCGAGAACACATGCTGCGTCTGATCCCAGTCGAAGTCGAATCGCCAGAGGCCGGTCCGCCCGGTGCGAAGCGAGAACTCCTGATCGTTCCGGCCCCACTTTGACCCGAGGAACTCGGTCGAGTAGCGCTCGTCATCGGTGAAGAGCCTCAGTCGCAGCCCTTGGAGGAAGAGCCCCTCGCCCATGTCCCGGTATTCCTCGAACTTCTGCTTCTCGTTCTTCGACGGCTCCTCGATGAAGAAGCGCGCTCCCGCCTCGATCTCGCCCTCCGCGTTCATGCCGCCGACTCGAGTCTGGGCAGCCGCGCCGCCGGCCAGGCCGAGAACGAAACCCGCCGCAATGAGAACCCCCGTCATTCGCGCTGGTTTCATCCCTGCCTCCTATCGCTCGAGCCCGGACCCGGCCGGATGGTTGGATCCGTGGACTTGCGCATGACAGTTCGTGCAGGACCGGCCCAGGAGGAGTTTCAGATCGCCCGCGGCGCGGCCGCGCGGGCTCGACGGGTGACCCGACTGGTGGCACTGCTGACAGAGCCGCGGCTTGGCGACCTTCAGCATGTTCTCGTGGTTGGAGCCGTGCGGTTCGTGGCAGTTGGAGCAGTTCTCCTGGACCGGCGGATGCGTCCAGAGGAACGGCCCCCGCTTCTCGGTGTGACAGGTGTAGCAGGTCTCGTTTACCGAGGGCTCCTTGAGCAGCGTCTGCGTCACCGTCCCGTGCGGGTTGTGGCACGAGGAGCAGGTCATCTTGCCTTCACGGAGCGGCATGTGCGAGGAGCGAGACATCGTCTGCGCTTTCTTCTGAAGGTGGCACTGCCCGCAGGTATCGATCATGGTTTCCTTGGCGAGCTGGGCCTTGGGGGAGACGTTTTCCATGATCTTGTGGCAGTTGGTGCAGGCCACGTCGCGCGACTCGTGGGCGCTCCCCTTCCAGAAGAGCCGGGCGCCCTTCGTGTGGCAGTCGAGGCAGACCGCGTTCCGCTTCTCCACCGGCGTCGGATCGTTCCTGGCGAAGGTGATCAGCCCACCCTTGCCCCTGCCGCCGCCCGCGTCCACGTGCGCCTTGCCGGGGCCGTGGCAGCTCTCGCAGGCATTGGCCTCCTTGGGACTCCGCGCCTGGTGAAGGAAGAGGCGCCCCATCCTGGTCTTGGAGAACTTGCTGAACGCCTCCTCGTGACAGCCCTTGCAGGTCTCCGCGCCGACATAGTTGCTGTCCGCGGGTGCGGCCGCGGCGGCGGGCTTTGCCGGCTGCTGGGCATGGGCGGAGAAGGGAAGGCCGAGGACAATCCCGGCGCAGAACAGCGCCGCCGCCGAGGCGATTCCCGCGAACAGTCGCCAGCGCCTACCGGTCATCGCGTGACTCCTCTCTCCCGATGGAACTCGAGGCCGACGTCTGGTGGCCGGAAGCAATCATGTCCCTACGTTGGCTGACACTATGATCCACGTGCGCGCGAGAATCCAATAGATCTTTTACCTCATTTTGTCAAGGCCTGCGCAGTCCCGCCTGGGCTGAGGGGCCGGCCTCTCCCGTCATGCAGCGCCGCCGACCTCGTCCCCCAGCCGCTTCGTCGGCAGGACGCGGACCAGGACCGCCAAGATGATGAACGGCAGGGCCAGGACCGCGAGGGCGACGAGGAGCCCCTCGATCCCGGTCACCTCCATCTTGTAGGTCATGAGGCCGCGGAAGCTCTTGGAGAAGAGCTGGCCGCCGATGACGACGTTCCAGCGGGTGCTGAAGATGCCGAGCTGGATGAGGATGGCCGCCGTGAAGTAGAGGAGCTTCTTCATGTCGTCGCTGAAATTGCGCGCCTTCGCGAGAACCAGGATGCCGAGCGGGATCAGCATGCCGATCAGGATCTGCAGCACGAAAAGGCTCATGAAGAGCCGGTGGGTGATGAGCCTGCCCAGGATCTTGACCGACTCCTCGCTCTGGTAGAGGCGGTGGATGAAGTCGAGGGCTTCGAGCGAGAAGTCAACGATCACGGCGTAGAAGAGGTACGAGGTGATCGTGTCGAGGCAGCGCATGTCGATCGCCTCCCGCCGAAGGGAGGTCAGCACCATGTAGAGGAAGGTGACCAGCGCGATGCCGGAGACGATGGCGGACATGAGGAACACGATCGGCATGAGCACGCTTCCCCACCACGGATTCGCCTTCACCGACCCGAAGATGAATCCCACGTAGCCGTGCAGGAGGAAGGCGGACGGAATGCCGATGATCGTGATGGCGCGGACGGCCTTGCGGTCAAAGGCGAGCGCCGTGTCGCTCACGTCGGTCGAAAAGAGCGAGAGCGCGCGGTACACCCAGCCCCTCCACGACCCCTCCTGCGCGCCGAGCACGATGAGATCGCGCCGGTACTCGAACCAGATCTCGAGCAGGAGCACGGCCATGAGGTACCACGCGTAGACGAAGCCGAACATGGCCATCGCGGAGGTCACGTTGGGCGTCAAGAGGATCTCGTAGAAGCGCTCGGGGCGGCCGAGATGCAGGAGGAGCGGGAACGGCGCCACGAGGAGGAAGGCCAGGGCCGTCAGGAGCGCCAGCCGGTAGGTCGGCTGAACCTCCTTGACGTTGAAGACCTTCACCAGCGAGGCGAGGATGAAGGCCCCGGCGACCAGACCGGTGATGTACGGGTAGACCACGATGAGCAGCGACCAGTGGATCTCGACCTCGTTCGGATAGATGAACCCGGTGATCTGGTCCAGCAGCTCGTACAGGCCTTCCGTCAGGTGCGGGCTCATCGCACCTCTCCATCCATCTGCGCGTAGTAGACCTTGGGCTCCGTGTTGAGCGCCGGCTTGAGGACGTGGATCTTGTTCATCCTCGCGAAGCGCACCAGGCGGCTCGCCTTGCTCCTGAGATCCCCGAAGATACGCGCCTGGGTCGGGCAGACCTCGACGCACGCCGGCAAGAGGCCCTTCCGGACGCGGTGGTAGCAGAACGAGCACTTGTCGGCGGTCTTGGTCCGTGGATCGAGGTACCGGGCGCCGTAGGGGCAGGCCTGGATGCAGTACCGGCAGCCGATGCAGCGATTGGAGTCGATGAGCACCACGCCGTCTTCCGTCGAGAAGGTGGCGCCCACGGGGCAGACCTGGACGCAGGGTGGATGCGCGCAGTGGTTGCAGAGCTTCGGCACAAAGAATGTCCTCAGCACGTCGGCGTCTTCCTGCACCGCCTCCTTGGACGCGCGGCTCTTGACGTTGATGCTCTCCACGGTCACCTCCCCTTCCTTCTTGATCACGTACCGCTCGATCCAGGTGCGGAAGAAGAAGGGGTCCCGCAGCACGTCGTTCTCCGCCTTGCACGCCTCCACGCACCGGCTGCAGCCGATGCACTTGCCGATCTCGATGCCCATCCCGTAGTAGTGGTCCCTGGAATTGTACGGCTTGGCGCCAGGCCCCTTGGCGTCCGCTCCCTTCGGGCCCGCGTCCTGGACTTCCGTCTCCTTCGCGGCCGGCGCGCCGGCCAGCGCGGACAGGACGCCGCCGGCCGGGAAGAAGAAGATGAGCCCCTTCAGGAAGTCACGCTTGTTCATCCCCGTCCCTCCGGCAGGTGCGGATAGTGGCACTGCCAGCACATGTAGGAGTTGCCGTGCCCGGAGACGTCGATCTTCGGGGCGTCCGCGCGCGTCGAGTCCTTGCCGTGGCATTTGGCGCAGAAGTCGCGTGTCTCGGGCTTCGACGGCAGCGCGGTTCTCGGGGCCGTCTTGTGCCGCTCCGGTACCACGTGGCAGGTCGTGCAGGCGAGCAGTGCGTGGCTGGAGACCGCCTTCGTCCGCTCGATCTGCCCGTGGCACGCAGAGCAGGCCTGCGGCGTCCGCGGCGGCACCGGATCATGCGGGTTGTGACAGGAGATGCAGGGCTTGAGCGGATTGTGGGCCGTCGGATTGATCTGCGGGAAGCCCGTTGGCCTGGAGGCATCGTAGGCGTGGCAGACCGGGCAGAACTTCCGGTCCCGCGGGGCCGGGGGCTTCATCGCGCCGGGATCCTCCGCGTGCTGCGCGGCGGGCCCGTGGCAGCCTTCGCACGAGAGGTTCTTGTGGTAGCCCTTGCTCTTCTTGACCGCTTCGTCCTCGTGGCATCCCTGGCAAACGACGGAGCCGGCGAGCTTCACGGGCTTGGCGAGCTCGCGCTCTACGGTCGCCGACCGGTGCAGCTCCGTCGACACGAGCGAACGCGGGATGATGAAGAATCTCGTCAGCAGGACCCCGCCCGCGATAACGGCGATGACGACCGCGAGCCGCTTGACCTGCTCAGGGATTCTCACACGCCACCTCCTCTGCCCTTCGTGACGGTGCGGTGCTGGTTCGGCAGGAACGCCGCCGACGGCCGGATCCGAGTCTTGGTCGGCTCGCGCCAGTCCGCCATCGCCGACCCGCCGTCAGGGCTCATTGGTGTCATGGAAGAGCAAGCGGGATGCCAGCGGCTTTGGCGGACGGATTCGGTTCATTTGGACCACCAATCTGGTGCGGACATCGCAGGCGGATCCCGTCAAGCGGCGGGGCAGCCATGCCTCAGCGGGGCAGGGCGGTCACATGGGCCTGCCCGGGTCAGCGCCGTGAGGCGGGCTGAGCCGGCCTAACGCTGAGTGGAACGGGCGAGGGCTTCCTCGGCCTTGGCGCGGGCGGCCCCGAGGAGGGCCTCGCCGACGGCCGGGTTGTGCGCGCCGCGCGCCTTCCGCACAAGGGAGAGCGCCTCGCGGGCCTGCCGCGCGAGCGCATCGGCCTCGGGCGCCGGCCGCCCGGCGCGACGCTCGCGCAGGAGCGCCGCATCGGCGCGCCTGAGCGCGGCGGCGGCGGCGGCCGACTCCTTGTCGAGCCCCGTGGTCCATTCCGCGAGGAAGCTCGCGTAGGCCTTGTCGTGGCAGCCCACGCACTTCTCCCCGACCGCCTGGCGCGAGTGCCTGCGCGACCAGTCGTGGCAGCCTGTGCAGCCCACGGCGCTCGCCATCGCGTTCGGCTCTACCTTGGCCAGGTCCGTCCGCACCTGCCCGCGGTAGAAGGCGCTCTGGGCGCTGTGGCAGGACTCGCAGCGCTCGTTCTGGGCGCTGTGGTGGCAGGCGCTGCAGGTCGTCGGCGTCGCGGTCACCGCCTTGTGCACCTCGGCCGAGTGGCACGCGGTGCACGTGGCGCCGAATTCGCTTACGTGGCGGACGTGCGGCAGCTTCTGCTTCCGGAACGTCACCGTCTCGGGCTGCTTCACCCCCGCCTGCTGGTGACAGAGGACGGCGCAGTAGCCGCCGCGGAGCAGGAGGTCATCGCTCTTGACGGGAGGCTTCCCGAGCAGCACCAGGGCCTCGTCGGCCCAGCCGTTAGACAGCTTGAGGAGGTCCGCGGCGTAGAAGACGTTATGGATCCCCTTCCCCAGGGTGACGAACGCCACGTTGAACTCGGCGTCGCCCACGAGCCGCCTGGCGCGGGCGTGCCTGGCGTTCTTCGGGTCAGCGGTGATGAGCGCCGTGCGGGCGGCCAGGAGCTTGGGCGCGAGGATCTCGCGCATTCTGGCGAGCGTGTCCGTCCAGCGCTGAAGCATGCCGCGGTACTTCTCGCTGTGGCAGTTGACGCAGGCCTGCTCGCTCGGCTTGAACGTCTGCCCCGCGATCCTGGCCGCTGTCCCCTCCCGCTTGGGCAGCGTGTGGCAGGCGATGCACTCGACGCGGACCTGGAACATGTGGCTCGGGATCATGGGCGTCCCGCGACCGCCCAGGCCGACGTACATGCGAGCCACGCCCTGGTGCGTGGACTCGTGGCAGTTCCGGCAATCGAGCTCGTCCTGGGGCCGGGAGCCGGGCGGCGCCGACGGTTCCGTGACGTGCCCCGGCGGCAGCGGCAGGGGACCGGCGGGTCGCTGAGCGGGTATCTCGGAGCCCGCTGGCGCCCTGCCCGCCTGGGCCGAGGCGTCCGCGGCCGCGCAGAGGAGCGCTCCGGCGAGCAGGGCCGGGAGCCGCCATCCGGCTCTCATGGCCGCGTAACTCCGGCGGCGACGCTCGCCATCGGCGGCGTGCGCTCGGGCCCTTCCGCGCTCGGGCCGACGCGCGGCGGCAGCCTGTGCCTGATCTCGGTGTGGCAGCGGGCGCACTCGATATTGTGTCTGGTGACGTGGAAGTCGTGGACGAAGACCGCGTCGGCGTAGTGCGCGAGCTTTTCCGGCTGGTTGTGGCAGGTGAAGCAGCGCTCCTTCGGCGCCTCCCCGTCGCCTTCGATGACGTTGAGGTGGCACTGCTGGCAGGCGACGCCGCGGCGCCCTACGTCCTCGTGGTTGAACCTGACGGAGCCCACGACGATGTCGCCCTTCGGCGCCAGGTGACAGCCGATGCAGCCCGCGATGGGCGTCAGTGTCCGCCCCTGCTTCATCCCCTTGAAGTGGCAGAGGAAGCACGTAGATTCCGTCACTTCGATGTGCGTCCCGACCACGATCTGCGAGTGGCAGCTCGTGCACCTGAGCTGCCGCCCACGCCGCACCTCTTGCAGATGCGGCCTGTGGTCGAAGACGATGCCGCGCTTGAAGGTGACCTTGCTGTCCAGGAGCCGTTGGTCGTGGCAGCCGGAGCGGAGACAGCTCGCATCCTCGACCTCGGCGAACGGCTTGGAGCTGTAGGTCTGGGTCGCCCACTTGACCACCTGCGAGATCGCCTGGTACTTGACCCAGATGGTGTCGCGGAAGCCCGGCGGGTAGTGGCACTGGACGCACGTCACCGTGCTGTGCTTGGAGGACTTCCAGGCGGCGACGTACGGCTTCATGATGTGGCAGGAGTTGCACAGGAGCGGGCTCGTGCTGACCTTCCACAACCCGGCCAGCGCGGCCCCGCCGACCACGACCGCAGCCCCCAGCACGACCAGCAGCACGCGGCCGCGCAGCCAGCGCCGCCGCTTCGGGACACTATCCATGGTCTCCTCAGGGGTCATCTGAGCGCGGTGGCGATGATCAGCCAGATCAGGATGAGCCCAACGGCGAGCGACGTCAGGCCCACGACGAGGGAGAAGTTGCGCAGCCAGAGCGGCGGCGGGTCAGCGCGGCGGGCGTCGAGGCGCCCCTCGGCGCGGAGGCGCTCGTACTCCTCCGGATGGTCGCGCCGGAACTCCTCCTCTTCCAGGCGGCCCGTGAAGATGACCGGGTCCATTGGGAACTTCTCCGGCCGGAGGTGGCCGTTGAAGAAATGGATGGTGAAGATGAAGCCGACGGCCAGCAGGGCCTCGTCGCTGTGGACGATGATGGCCACGTTGAAGATCCAGCCCGGGAGTACGCGCGCGAACAACGTCGGGAACCACAGCAGGAGCCCCGAGGCGCCGATGATCGAGATCCCCCAGAACACCGCCCAGTAGTCGAACTTCTCCCAGTAGGCCCAGCGCCCGAAGCGCGGCCGCGGCCCGAGCCCGAGGAAGTAGCGCACGTGCTGGCCGATATGCAGCAGGTCGTGGGGCTGGGGGACCATGGAGTCGGGTCCCCAGAAGATCCCCGGGCGGCGGAGGAGGACGAGCCGCGCGATGTAGCCGAGGTGCAGGGCGAAGTACGTGAACGTGATGATGGCGAAGAAGCGGTGAAGATACCCCGCCGTGAACGGCCCGCCGAGCGCGTGGGACAGCCCGAGCCCCCAGCCGGTCTGTGCGTACTTGAGCGGCAGGCCCGTCAGGGCCAGGCCGAGGAAGCTGACGATCACCATCCCGTGGAGCACGCGGTGGTAGAGATTGAAGCGGAAGTAGTAGCGGCCCCGGGTCACGGCTCAGGCCCCTCCCCTCCCGGCGCTCGGCCCCGGCGCAGCCGCTCGACCAGCGAGCGCGGCAGCCAGAGGAGGGTGTGCAGGCCGAAGAACGCGAAAGTCCCGACCAGCAGCGTGGTCATGAAGAGGTAGGAATAGTAGAGGATCGGGAATCGCGCCTTGCTCGAAGGGTCGGCGTGGGGCTGGAACTCGGCGAACCGGGCGGTCGCCCCCGGGTGGCACTTGGCGCAGGTCGCGACGACATTGGCTGGCGAGACCGACGAGGTGGGATCGGACACCGCGCGCACTGTGTGGGCGCCGTGGCAGTCGGCGCACTTAGCAACGCGCGTCAGGCCCAGCGTCGTGACCTTGCCGTGGAAGGTGTCCCGGTACGTCCGGAGCGATTCCTCGTGGCAGCTGCCGCACTCCCGGATAACGTCGAGCTGCCACGGCGCCCCCTCGACGCGGCGGATCTGGTGGGCCGAGTGGCAGTCCGTGCAGACGGGCGCCGTGCTCACCCCTTTCGCGGCCGCCTTGCCGTGGACGCTCCCGGCGTACTGCGCGAGGATTCCTGCGTGACAGGCGCCGCAGGTCTTCGGGACGGTCGCGGGGAAGATCCGCGAGCCGGGATCGGTGTGCGGCCGGATCTCGTGGGAGCCGTGGCAGTCCGAGCAGTTCGCGGCAACCAGCAGGCCGCTCTTCGTGACCGCGCGGCCGTGGATCGAGTCCATGTAGAGCTGGTACACGTTGGCGATCGGGATGTTGTGGCGCTTCGCCAGCTCGGGATCGGCGTGACACTGGGCGCAGGTCCGCGGCAGGTTCAGGTGGTAGGTGAATGAGCGCGGGTCCGACTTCGCGAGGACACCGTGGGCCGCGCCGTGGCAGGAGCGGCAGGTCGCCGCCTCGGAGTTCCCGCGCTGGCGCGAGCGGCCGTGGACGCTGCCGCGATAGACCCGGACCTGCTTCGCGTGACAGGACGCGCAGGCCTCGATGGTCATGGTCGCCGCCCGACGCACATCGTGGGCCCCGTGGCACGAGACGCATGCGGGCGCTCCCGCCTGGCCGCGCGCACTCGCGTGCATCCCGCCGCCGAGCGCGGCGCGAGCCTTGTCGTGGCAACCCGCGCACCGGACCGACGGCAACGGCGAGTCGTGCGGCGCCGTGGCGGTCCGGTGACAGGCCGTGCACTCGAGCCGGGCATGCGCCGAAGCCTTGAGAACCGCCTCGTCGGCGAACAGGGAGTCGCGGCGCCCCGGCTTCGGGGCGCCGCGCTTGAGGTCCTTGTCACCGTGGCAGGCGAGACAATCCTGCGATGACGGCTTTGGCTCAGCCGGCTTGGCCTGCGCCTCCGCGCTCCCGACGGGCCAGACAGCGCTGCCCAAGACCAGCAGGGCGCCGAGGCCCGTCAGAAGTCGCGCCATGCGTCACGGGCGCGCGGGGCGCGCCTCTCCTAATTTCTCGTGGGGCCTAGCTCATTTCTTGTGGCACTTCTCACACTTGCCCTGGTCGGCGACCGAGAACGGGGTCTTGCCCTCCACCACGGTCTTCCCGTCGTGGCAGGCACCGCACTGCTGGCCCGCCTTCATCTTCTCCATCGTCATGGGCCCCGTCTGCCCCTTCTTCATCTTGAAGACTTTGACGTGGCAGGAGGTGCACTTGAGGCCCTCCTTCACGTGCTTCTCGTGGCTGAAGGTCACCTTGCCGGGACTGTCCTTGGCGCCTTCGAGGGTCATGTCGGGAGGCGGCTTCATCTGCGCGAGTCCCGGCGACGCCACCATGAGGCCGAGCGCGATAGCGATTCCAAGAGCGAAAGCCCCCAACCGCGTGTAGGACATCCTGTGTCCCTCCTCGTGTTCCATGGTTACGGCGATTTGACGGCGCGGCGCAGGAATCCGACGAGGTTGCCCATCTCCTCGCCGGAGAAGCGCGGGTACAGCACGCCCATCCGCTCGGCTTCCTCCGACATCCTCGGCGCGTGGCTCCAGATCGCCGCTGCCCAGACGACAGCGGACCCGTAGCCCGCCTGGGGCTGGGTCAGTTCGACGGCGACGAACCCGCCTTCCCCGCGGAAGGGGTGGCACTTGAGACAGCCCTTGCGGAGCATGAGCGCCTGCCCGCGCGAGATGTCGGGCGCCGCGTCTCTCGCAGGATCGGCCTGCAGGTAGGCCATGAGGTCCGTCATCTCTGCGGCGCTGATTTCCGGCCACGCGTAGCCCTCTTGCCTGAGCTTGGTGAACATGGCAGGGGCGTGGTTCCACAGCCGCCCTCCAAGCTCGTAAGCCCCTTGCGGTCTTCTCAGCTGCTCGGTCCGCGGCCCAATACCCTGCTGGCCCCCTGACGAGACGTGGCAGTGTACGCACGCCTTCGCCGAGAAGACGGCGCGGCCGCGCTCCGCGTCCCCGGAAACCTGGGCGGACGACGGCGTCGCCGCCGCAAGCAGCAGGCCGACGAGCGCTGCGACGGGCGTGAGCCATCCGGGCCGGACCAGGCGCATCACTTTGTGGCGCTGGCCGTGTAGCCCAGGTACGTGAGCAGCAGCATGTACGCGATGATGGCGATGCCGATCCACGTGAAGAGGCGGCTCGGCTCGCCGCGGGCGGTCCGGCGGTCGAGGAACGGGACCAGCAGCAGGAAGAGCCCTCCGAGGCCGAAGCCCAGGATGCCCACGATCTCCCCCTCGATGCCGAGGATGTGGCCTGGCAGGTACTTGAGGGTCTGGAACATGAACATGAAGTACCACTCGGGCTTGATGCCGGCCGGCGCCGGCAGGAAGGGGTCGGCTTTCCTGCCGAGCTCCGCCGGGAAGAATGCGGCCAGCGCCGCGAGCATCGCGAGCGCCGCGAGCCATCCCACCAGGTCGCGGAGCATGAAGTTCGGCACGAAAGGCATGCGCCGCCCGGGGGCACCCGACCGCTCGACGTCCAGCGGCACGCTCATCCCGTGCCTCTGGACGAGGTAGAGGTGGAGACCCACGAGGGCGGTCGCCGCCGCCGGGAGGATCGCCACGTGGATCCCGTAGAAGCGCGTGAGCGTGGCGCCCGTCACGTCGTCGCCGCCCCGGAGCAACCGGCCGAGGAACGGTCCCATCACCGGCACCGCGCCTGTGATTTCCGTGCCCACCTTGGTGGCGAAGTACGCGAGCTCGTTCCACGGCAGGAGGTAACCGGTGAAGCCGAAGCCCATCGCGAGTCCCATCAGCGCCACGCCGGAGAACCACGTCACCTCGCGCGGCGGCCGGTAGGCCTTGAGGAGCAGCACGCTGAAGAGGTGGACGAACAGCGTGAAGATCATGAGGTTCGCCGCCCATGCGTGGACCGAGCGGATCAGCCATCCGAACTGCACCTCGCCCATGAGGAACTGGATGGACTCGAACGCCTCCTCCGCGCTCGGACGGTAGTAGAGAAGGAGCAGGATGCCCGTGAAGACCTGGACCATGAACAGGAAGAGCGTCATGCCGCCCAGGTAGTACCAGACCGTGTGCCGGTGGACGGGGACTTCCTTCTTCCTCGCGATCTTCTCGATGTCCTTGAGCCCGATGCGCGCGTCGAGCCACGCCCGGAGCTTGTCGAACCGCTGCTCTCCCCCCTCCATCGTCAGGCGCTCTTGTTGACCACGATCTGGTTCCCGCGCGCGTTGACGACGTACGTGTCCAGCGGGCGGGGTGGCGGCCCCTCGACGTTCTTGCCGTTGAGGTCGTAGTGGCCGTTGTGGCAGGCGCACCAGATGTGGCTGAGATCGGTCCTGTACTGCACGGTGCAGTTGAGGTGGGTGCAGATGGCCGAGAACGCCCGGAGTTCTCCGGCGGGCGTCCGGACGAGGATCGCCGGGCGGCTGCCGAACTTGAAGATCTGCCCGGTGTTGGGCTTCACATCGTCTGGCTTGATGGACAGCGTGACCGTGCCGGCCGTGGACTCGGCGACCTGCGGTGGGACGAGGTAACGGGTCAGCGGATAGACCGCGGACAGAAAAAACGCCACCCCACTCAGTCCGAGGAACCAGTTGACGAATCCCCGGCGCGACGGATCAGGTTCCAGTAGATGCTCGGCCATGAAATCCCCCTCAGTGCTTTGGCGGCGATCCGGTGACCGGCCGGCGGTCCGCCTGCCGAATCTTCATCACCAGTCCCGCGATGAGCGCCAGGATCACCACCAGGAACACGCCGAGCCATACCCGGCGGAAGCGCAGCTCCTCCATTGCGCGCACGCCGCGCGCGTAGACCTTGCTGCTGATCGCCAGCCCGGCCTCGACCTCCTGCTTCACGGGCGCGACCATGTAGCTGTGGACTGCCGTCCGGGCCTTGACGAGCGCATCCTTGGCGCCGTTGAGATCGAACTGCGCCTGGCTGACCTCCATGCCGGCGTGATCAGCCCTGAGCAGGATGGCGCCGGCCTTCTCGGTTTCGGCGCTGAGCGACTCTATGAGCGCCCGCATCTCCACCGCGGTCTTGCCGCCCTTGTCGCCGGCGGTGTGGCACGTCGAGCACACCGCCTTGTCGTCCAGGCCGAGCATGAAATCGCCGGGGGTCTGGATGGCGTGGTTCTCGTGGCAGGTCGCGCAGCCGGGGTTGCCCATCTCGGCGAAGGCCTTGGCGTGGACGCTCTTCTTGAAGAGATCGGCGGTCAGCGAGTGACACTGCCCGCAGACGTTGCCCACCCAGTTGATCCCAGGGGGGACGGCGCCGTGGTTGCCGTGGCAGTCGTTGCAGGTCGGCGCCGACAGGTCGCCCTTGGCCGTCATGGCCTTCCAGTGGACGGAAGTCTTGTACTTCGTCACCTGGTCAGTCGGGATCTTGTAACTGGCCATGTACTTGGCGTCGCCGTGGCATCGGCCGCACGTGTCCGCCACCTGCGGCGGATAGACGCTCGACTGTGGATCCGACGGCGGCCGGATGTTGTGGGCGGGATGGCAGCTCACGCACGTCGCGACGTTGGGATCCCCCAGGTCGCGCAGGCGGCGGCCGTGGACCGACGTCGCGTACTCGGCGACCTGGTCCACGCGCAGCGAGGGGTTGTAGCGCTTCATGAAGGCAGCGTCGGCGTGGCAGCGGCCGCAGAATTGCACGATCTGCTGGCGCGAGGGCTTGCCGACGAATCCCTTGGCGGGACTCATGGCCTCCAGGCCGTCCGCCTTGGCGTCGCCGCCGTGGCAGGCGACGCATCCGAAGCCCTTGGCCTTGTGGATGTCGCCGTCGAATGCTTTGGCGGGCGCCGCCAGCCGCTCGTCTCCCGTCTCGAGGTGGCATGCGGCGCACTTGTCCACCGGGGCCTGGGCAGCCGCGACCACCGGCCAGGCCAGCAGGGCGAGCAGGAAGAGGCCTGCCAGGCCGGACGCGCTCACCCCCAATGCTAGGGCGTCCTTCGTGGCTGACTGATCGACTCGAGGAGCGTGACGAGGTCCGCCATCTCGTCGGCCTTGAACATGGGCCAGTCGAGCCTCTGGCCCGCCACCCTCGGGGTGACCACCGTGTGGTTCCAGAGAGCTGCAAGAACCGCGGCAGATGAGTCGAGCCCCTTCGCCCGGGTCAGGTCGCTCGCCGCCTTGCCGCGCTCCCCGGACACCGCGTGGCACTGGAGACAGCCCTTGTTCGACGCCACCACCCAGCCCTTGGGAACGCTGCCGCCGCTGGCGAAATACCGGACCGAGTAGAGATAGGCGACCAGATCGGCCATGTCCTCCGGCCGGAGCTGGGGCACCGTGATGTTGCGGGTCGCCATCGCCGCCATCATGGCGGGGGCCTTGTTCCAGATGGTCGCGGCGAACTCGACCGGGCTGCGCCGGACGCCGAGCGCCACCAGTTCCGGCCCGACGCGGCCGCCCACCCCGCCTATGCTGTGGCACTGGATGCATTTCTTCTCCACGAAGAGCTCGCGCCCGAGATCGGGCCGCCCAGGCAGGACGTAGAGCGGGCCTTCCGGCGCTCCGCCCGTCGCCGGCGCGAGGAACGCGATAAGGTCGCGCAGCTCCGGTGCCGTGAAGGTGGGCCGCTCGACGCTTTTCGCCTTCATGGCTTCCGCCATGGCGGGGCCGTGGTTCCACATGGCCGAGGCGACATAGATGGGCGAGGCGAACTGCTTGAGCGAGTCCAGGTTCGGCCCCACGACGCCGCCCGTTCCGCCGACCTGATGGCAAATGATGCACTTCTTCTCCGAGAAGAGCTGGCGGCCCGCGGCCACGTTGCCCGGCGGGTCGAAGTAGTTGAGGGTGTAGAGGAAGCCGACCACGTCGCCCGCTTCCTGCGCGGTGAGCTGCGGGCGCGTGATCCCGAGCTGCTTCATCCGGTCCGCCATGCGCGGCAGGTGGTTCCACATCGCGGTGGCGACGTCATAGAACGAGCGCGGCTTGAGAACCCGCGCGAGGTCGGGACCAACCTTGCCGCCGACTCCGTTGATCGAGTGGCACTTGACACAGCCCTTGGCTCCGAAGACCCTCGAGCCGGCCAGCGGGTCCTGGCTCGGGCTGAAGACGGGCTGGGCCCATGCGGCGTCGAGCAACCCCAGGAGCAGCACAGCGACGACGACCAACCTCACGACTCGGATCATTGGCGGCCCTTTCTGCCGGAATTCCGGCGACCGCCGGGAAGAAATTCTCCCGACCGTCGCCGATGCTACTCGAATCTCCGCGTGATCACAAGAATTACTCGAACTTCAGCCTGATCACACCCGCCGTGTAACCGTACCGCACCTGGGCGTTGTCGAACACCGCCACGCCGAAGCTGTACTCCTTATTGAGATCGTTGAACTGCACGTCGTATTCACTACCGGCCGATTGCCAGGCCCAGCACGACCACCGGAATGTCCCCCTCCAGGATCGCGTCATGACGACTCCCTTTCTTCTGCACCGTCGCCCGGACGGCGCATCAGAGGATCTACATTCCGTGGCGCATGCCCATCGGCAGATTCAGCAGCACGAGGGCGGCCACGGTGAACATGCACGAGAGCGCCGCCATGGGTACGAACGCGCGGCTGGCGGCGCGAGGGTCGGCGTAGGCGCCGGCCGACAGCCGGTGCCCGGCGACCAGCGAGAGTCCGAAGAAGCCGACAATGATGACGATCTGGAGCAACGCGACCACGGCCTCGGGCGCGAGAAGCGTCTGCTGCCAGTCGGGATCGCCCACGGATAAGGGCGTATAGAGCGCGACCGCGCGCTGGACGACGGGCACGATGCCGCCCCCCTCCCTGAGCAGGTGGGAGAGGTTGTGCGTCAAATGGACCGCGAGCCCGACCGGGATGAACATGTAGCTGAAGAGCACGAAGCTGCGGCGCACCCCGATGGCGCTGGCGCCCGCCAGCCTGTCGGCCGCGACGGCCCCGCACAGCACGAGGAGTGGGATCACGATGAGCGAGCCGCCCAGCAGGATCGCGGATTCGACCAGTCCCAGATACGTGACGGGCTTGAGGGTGGCGCGCACCCAGTGCGGCAGCAAGCCCGACAGCGCCAGCGTCCAGCCGGGCCACGCGCTGAGCATCTGGGCGGTGACCACCAAGGTCAGCCCCACGAGCGCGACCGCCAGGTACGCCTCGTCGAGCAGCCGGCGCCCCGACGCCCAGAGATCCTTGCCGAGGGCGCGGAAGCGCAGGACCAGGTTGTCATGCGGGCAGCTCGTGACACACTCGCCGCACAGGTTGCAGTAGTTGTTTCGGTCCATGGAGGCCGGGAACTCGAACATCGGGCAACCGCGGGACTCGGGGCCGCCGCGATAGCAGCTCTTGCCGGGGTCGGCCGTGCACACGCCCCCGCTCTTGGCGCGAAGCTCGAGCGGCGCCGTCATCGAGTAGATGCCGATGAGCCCGCCGATGGGGCAGAGGTGGCGGCAGAAGCTCCGCCGCTCGTAGAAAAGCCCGACGGCCACCGCCGCCGCCGCGAAGAAGAGCACGATCCACGCCGTCACCCGCGGGGAGCGGACGACGCCCAGCTGCTCGTCGGCCCAGGTGAGGAGGACGAACATGCCCGTCGCCCACCAGAGGTTCCTGAACGGCTTCGGCAGCCGGCTCAGCGGGCCCGCGAGGCGGGCTGTCCATTCGTTGAGCGCGCCGAACGGGCAGGCCAGGCACCACACGCGGCCGGCGAGGACGAAGGTGAAGATGATCCCGGCCCACCAGATCGTCCACGTAAGCTTGGTGGCCAGGTTGACGGCGCCGTCCTGCACGTCGTAGAAGCCCAGCAGCACGACGACGGCCATGAGGGCCAGGAACGGGATCTGCAGCGAGGGCTGGAGCGCGCGCGACGTCAGGAGCCGGCGTAGCCACTGCACCCGAAGGAGGTCGAGGGCTTCGCCGGCCGGGGCTCCGATCCGGGCGCGGAGCCCAACGGCATACATCGCGAGGACGCCCATGCCCCCGACGAGCGCGATCATCGTCCACGCGACGGCTCCCATCCCGGAGGAGGCACGCGCCACGCTGATGGGGAAATCCACCACCAGCGGCGGCTCGAAGCGCCGGCCCTCCAGCTCGGCCAGCACGACGCGGACCTGGTAGGCTCCGAGTTTCGTGGGGCTTGCGGCAACCGCGTAGTGGCCGGCCCATGTCTGTTCAGTGGCCTGCTCGGGGTCCGGCACCTCGCCGGCGGCGGCAAAGCCGACAAGCACCCGCCCCCCCGGCACCGGGGCGAGGTCCGAGCTCCTGAACACCTTGGCCACGACTTGAGCCGACCGATCGGGCGCCAGCGGGCTCGGATGCGTCAGCAGCTCGACCTGGTATCCCTGGACGGTGACCGCGCCCGTCTTCCCGATTTGCGGCGCGTCCCCGTGATGGTGCCCGCCGTCGGCCGACGCCGCGGCCGGCAGCAGCGCGAGCAGAAGCGTCCCGATCAGGCGGGCGATCAATGCCCGTACTTCCCGTCGATCTCGGCGCGGATCCGGTCGGTGGAGTACCCCGCCTTCTGCATTCGAGACGCGTCCAGCGCCTCGTCCATGCAGATGTCTCACGTGGCGGCATGGCCGTCGGTGTAGCAGGACAGGAGGCTCTTGTGCCCCTGCTGCTTGTCGCAGGCGCAATAGCAGTAGAGCTGGTCGAGGACGTCGGGGATCTCGCGCGCAATTCGGTGTGCCGCCGCCGCCTTGCCCACGAACCGCGCGGGATCGAGCGTCGGCCGTGTCTCGCGGCGGGCCGCTGTGGGAGCCACCGTTGGAGACGAGGAGTTCGCCGGAGCGGCAGGCGGGACCTCGCCACGCCACACGAGGGCGACTGCGACGGAGAGCGCTATGACAGCGAGGAGCGCCAGCCACCAGTAATGGATGATGCCCGACCGGGACCGCGACGCCCGCTGCCCATGGTCAACCATGACGCTCCTCTCTGTCAGTTGGCACTCTTATCGTCTAGCCACAGAGCATCGCCTGTGCCACGTCATGCCGGTTGCAAGCCGCTGAAAAGTCAGACGCCCCATCCACGTCTGGCCGCACGGTCGGGGCATCGGCTCCCCGCCCTGAGGTTCCCGCGTCCCAATGCGCCGTCAGCGGCCTGCGCCCGGCGGGCGAAGATGATGCGCACGCTGCCATCACTCGGCCGTCCTCCGCACACGGGCCAGCTCCTGAAGCAGGCGCCAGTTGGCAAGGCGGTCGGCCTGCGCCTTCAGGAGGGCGGCGGACGGTCGCCCTTCGGCGTCGAACTGGCGGGCGAAGCGCCCCTCGGTTCGCGCGAAGGCGACGAAATCCACGACGTCGTCCGTGCCCGGCGTCTTCGTCCAGTCCTCCTTCGGATCCGGATTGCCTTGAAGCGACAGCCGCTTCGCCAAATCGGCTCCGCGCCTCGGGTCGTGGACGAAGAGTGGGAAGGCGCGCGAGTCCACCGCGAGCCGGGCTTGTCGGGCGGCGCGGTCGTCGCCGACCCCGTGCTCGGGCTGGCAGGTCGTGTACGCGATGACCACGGCAGGGCCGGGGTAGCTGTTCGCGTCGAGGATGGCCCGGTAGAAGTGATTGACGTGCGCGGCGGTCGTCTGCGCGACGAAGACGTCGGGGTGCATGAGGGCCAGGAGCCCCAGCTCCTTGCGCCGCTCTCCCTTGCCGGGAACCGCGCTGCCCACGGCCGCCATCTTCGCGTCCTGGGAGAGGAAGGACGCCGTGGACGCCTGACCGCCCGTGTTCGAGTAGACCTGCGTGTCCAGCACCAGCACCTTGATGTCCATGCCTGAGGCGAGCATGCGCGACAGCGACTGGAAGCCGATGTCGTACATGGCGCCGTCTCCGCCCACGACCCAGAGGCGCTTGGACTGCCAGCCGCGCTGGTCCCACTTCGCGCGGACCCCGATCGCCACGGCGGGGGCGTTCTCGAAGAGCGAGTTGATCCACGGCACGAGGAAGGGGTTGTACGGATACGTCGAGGAGTAGACGGTGTTGCAGCCCGTGGCCGCGACAATGCCCAGGCCCTGCGGGCCGTGGACGAATCCCGTGCCCGCGACCATCATTCGGAGCGCCGTCCCCTCGCCGCAGCCCATGCACGAGCCGGCCCCGCCGACGTAGAGGAGGGCCGATTCCTCGGCCAGCATCATGTCGGCGAGCGCCTTGTCGTTGATGTACTCCCTCGGCGTGGGCCCGACGCCGCGGAAGAACGTGAACGCGGTCCGGTACCGCCCGAGCGTCCCCTCGTCCTTTCTCACCATGCGGAGGGCGTCGTAGCCCAGATCGTGGCAGACCTCGACGCACTCGGCGCACCCCTTGCACTTGGTCGGGTCCACGAAGATGCCGAACATGGCGCCCGGCAGCCCCTTCAGCGAAGGCACCTCGAAGTACTTCCGCGTGCGCGCCCACTGGGCTGTGAGGAAGGCGCGCTCATCGCCGGGCACCGTCTCGACGCAGGCCGCGATCGCCGCCTCGGTCACGGCCTTGCCCAGGATCGCGGTGTCGGGGCACTCGGTGACGCAGCTCATGCAGCCGACGCACCTCGCGGCGATGAATTCCGGAATGTCGGGCGCGAGGTACGAAAAGTCCCGGAGCGCCGCCGTCCCCGGCGGGATCAGGCTTCGCGCCACGCCGGCGTCCGCAGGAAGGGTTTGCGATCCCGTCCCCGCGGCATAGGCGCCGATGACCCGCGAGTTGAAGTCGGTGACATACGCTTCCACGTCCAGGTCGAGGACGCTCGCGTGCGGCAGGTGGGACTCGTGCTCGTCCTTGGCGAGACCCGGTGCCTTGGTCAGGACCTCGGGCGTCTCGCGCTCGTCCTCTTCGAAGTCGTTGACGGCAACGGGCTCAGCCATGGTGCGGCACCTCCATATGGGCCACTACGTCCGTCATGGAGAGAATGCCCACGGGCCGCTCGCCGGCTCCCGCGGGCTCGGTCACCACGAGGCGATGGATCCTCCTCTCGCGCAGCATCTGGATGGCCACGGCCAGGGGCGTGTCGGGCGCGACGCTGACCGCGGGAGAGGTCATGAGATGGCGCGCCTCCATGCCCCGCCAGTGGGACATGTACGCCTCGACGAAGGTCGAGTTGGCGAGGTCGGTGCGCGAGATCACCCCGACGGCGAGCCCCGCGGGGTCCGTGACCACGAGCGCGCTCACGTGCTCGGCCTGCATCGTGCGGGCCACCTCCGTCACCGGGGTGTCCGGCCGGCAGGCAACCACGCCCGTGTGCATCCAGTCGCGCACCAGCGTGTCGCTCATTGCGGGAGCACCTCCATGACCTCGTCGTATCCCCGCCGCGCAGCGCGCAGATTCTCCTGCACCACCGTCTCGCTCCGCTTGCCGAACAGCTTCCGCACCGACGTCTCTACGGCGGCGAAGGCCTGTTCCACGCCGACCTTCCGGCGCTCGAGAAACGGGGTCGCGCGGAGGAAGATGCCGAGGAGCACGACCCCCTGCATCCGCTGCCGCAGGGCCGGGTTCGTGCTCGTCTCCCGGGCGATCTTCACCGTGTCGAGCGCGAGCAGCCGCAGTCCCTTGTCCCGGATCGCCGACTTCGCCGCGTCGGTCATCTGCGCCCAGATCCGGGCCGGGTCGGTCTCCGCGCTCTGGACGAACACCGTGCCGCCGGCGGCAATCCCGGCGAGCGGATCGCCGAGCTTGAACGCGTTGATGTCGTTGAGCGGCACGAAGTCCACTTGCGCAAGCTCGGAGTGGGTGCGGATCCGCTCCTCGGCCACGGTCAGGTAGTAGGTCGTCGGCAGCCCCTTCTTCTCGGATCCGTAGAGTGGATAGGCCTGCACCCACAGCTCGAAGGGGAGATCGCCCAGGAGTGTGGCGATCACGCGGTTGGTCGCGACCGAGCCGAAGCCCCCCACCGAGTGTCCGCGCATCGAGTAGGCACCCGGGGGCCGCACGTCGGGGTCCTCGATCCGCGGCACGGCCGCCTCGTGCGGGATGCCGAGCACGAAGCTCCGCCTGCCGCCCTTCGCGATCTCGCCCACCGCGGCCACGAGGTCCCCCGGTCTCACGTCGCGGCTGCCCAGCCCCGCCGACCCGCCGTGGATGATCGGGATCCGCATCGCGCCGCTCGCACCGCCCGCGGCCGCGTCGGCGAAGGCGGCCTTGATCTCAATGGCGAGCGGGTTGCCGGCCGCCAGAGGATTGTCCATGCGCTCGATCACGGCGACCGCGCGCACGCCGCTGAGCGCCGCGACGATTTCCCTCGCCGGAAATGGCCTGAAGACGGTAACGCCCAGCACGCCCACGCGGAGACCCCGCCGGTCGCGCAGCCAGTCGGCGGTCGCCATGGCCGTTTCGACGAGGCTGCCCATGCCGCAGAGCGCGTACTCGGCGTCCTCGAGCCGGTATGACTCGACGAGCCCGTGAGATCGTCCCGTCAGCTCGCCGTAGCGCGCCATGGAAGCCTGCAGGATCCCCGGCAGCCGGTCCGTGAAGTACCGCTGCGCGATCTTGCCCTTCATGTAGGCATCCTGGTTCTGGACGACGCCCGACATGATCGGCCGTTCGGGATTCATGAGGTTCCGGAGACGCGTCACCGCGTAGGGATCGCCCACGAACTCGGCCATGAGCTCGGGCTCGGGCAGCCGGACGTTCTCCACCGTGTGGGTGGTGAGAAAGCCGTCCTGCACGCACATGAAGGGCGTCTCGCCCTCCTCGGCCGCGCGGCGCAGTATCAGGGCCAGGTCGGCCGCGTCCTGGGCGTTCTTGGCGAAGGCCATGCCCCAGCCGCAGTCGGTGACCGCCATGACGTCGTCGTGGCCGCAGTGGACGTTCAGGGCCTGCGAGGTCAAGGCCCGGGCGCCCACGTGGAAAACGGCGGGGAGGCGCTTGCCGGCGATGGTGTAGAGCACCTCCTTCATCAGGACGAGCCCCTGCCCCGACGTGAAGTTGCTTACTCGGCCGCCGGCGGCGGCGAAGCCCTCGCAGGTCGAGGCGGAGGAGTGCTCGCTCTCGAGCTCGACGAAGAAGAGCGGCTCGCCCCAGAGGTTCTTCTGCCCGCGGGACTGCGCCGTCTGGTAGCCCACGCCCATGTTGGTGGAGGGCGTGATCGGGTAGGCGCAGGCGCCCTGGGTGATGTGCGTCTCCACCCAGACCACCGCTTCCGAGCCGTCGGCCGTGGTCCTGAGCCCCGGGTACGGGGCCGCGGCCGGCGCGGCGGCCGCGGCTACGCGGTCTGCAGACGGGGGGCGGGCTGGTAGAGACATAGAGGGTCCTCGGCCATGGGATCACCGGTTGCGGCGAAGGCCCGCGCGCGGGAGCCGCCGCAGGGCTCGGCGTACTCGCAGCGCCCGCAGCGGCCGGTCAAGAGCTCGGGGCGCCGCAGCGTCCGGAAGAGGTCGGAGTCACGGTAGAGGGCGACCGGGTTCGCCGTCCGGGTGTCGCCCGCCGACAGCGGGAAGAATCCCGAGGGGTGCACTTCGCCCGTGTGCGAGATGAACATGATGCCGTTGCCGTCGCGAATGCCCGCGCCGTGGCCCATGGGGCCACGCGGCAGCGCCGCGAGGCCGCGCCCGGCGCGCCGGGCGCGCTCGAGAACGACGCGCCGAAAGTGGGGCGCCTCGGTCGTCGTGATGATGGGGCCGCCATTGGTGTTCTTGGCGTCGCCCCCGCCGCCGCCCAGATCGAGCAGCTGCTCGAAGAGCCGCTCGCAGGCCTCGGCCGTGATGGGCTTGAGCATGGTGCCGCGCCCGACCGCGACGAGGAAGAAGAGGCTCCAGCGTGCCGCGCCCAGATCGCTCGCCAGCCGGTGGATCGCCGGGAGGTCGTCGAGCGTCTCCTCGCTCACGAGGGTGTTGACCTGGAAGGGAAGCGCCACCGCGACGCAGGCCCGCGCCGCAACGAGGGTGCGATCGAAGCAGCCGTCTATCCCGCGCAGGGCGTCGTGGCGGGCCGCGTGCGCGCCGTCGAGGCTCAGCGAAACGGCCTCCACGCCGGCCGCCTTGAGCCGCGCGATGACGTCGGCGGTCAGCAGCGGCGTGGCGCTGGGCGCCACCGACACGCCGAAGCCGCGCCCCCGCGCCGCGGCGATGAGAGCGAACAGGTCGGCGCGCTTCAGCGGGTCGCCGCCCGTGAGGATCAGGTGGGGCAGCGGCGTGCCGAAGCCCGCGAGCTCCGCGATGAGCCGGAGCCCTTCCGCCGCGTCCAGCTCGGCCGGGTCGCGCTCAGGCGCGGCTTCGGCGCGGCAGTGGCGGCAGGCCAGGTCACACGCCCGCGTCATCTCCCAGTAGATGCGCCGGGGCGCCCTGTCGAAGCGCAGGCTCGCGTTCATCCCCGACCCACGGGCGCGTCCTCGCGCCGGCCGATCTCGCGGTACGCGCGCTTCCCGGATCCCAGGTAGAGCTGGCGCGGCCGGGCGATCTTCTGCTCCGGGTCCGCCCGCATCTCCTGCCACTGGGCCAGCCAGCCGCTGGTCCGCGCGATGGCGAAGAGCACCGGGAACATCTCGACCGGAAAGCCCATCGCCTGGTAGATCAGCCCCGAGTAGAAATCGACGTTGGGGTAGAGCTTGCGGGACACGAAGTAGTCGTCCTCGAGGGCGATGCGTTCGAGCTCCAGCGCCACGGGCAGGAGCGGGCTCGGGCGCGTGACCTCGAACACCTCGTCGGCCATCCGCTTGATGATTTTCGCGCGAGGATCGTAGTTCTTGTACACGCGGTGGCCGAACCCCATGAGCTTGGCCTTGCCGTCCTTGACGCCCTTGATAAAGGCGGGGATGCGGTCCTTGGAGCCGATCTCCGCCAGCATCCGCAGCACCTCCTCGTTGGCGCCCCCGTGCAGCGGGCCGTAGAGCGCGGCGACGCCCGCCGCCACCGCACAGTACGGATCCACCTGCGACGATCCCACGGCGCGCACCGCGTTCGTCGAGCAGTTCTGCTCGTGGTCGGCGTGCAGGATGAACAGCACCTCGAGCGCCCGTTCCAGGGTCGCGTTGGGCTGGTACTTGGCCTCGGTCGCCTTCAACAGCATGTTCAGGAAATTGCCCGTGTAGGACAGATCGTTGTCCGGGTAGTTGTAGGGAAGTCCCAGGCTGTGCCGGTAGGCGAAGGCCGCAAGGGTCGGCATCTTGGCGATCAGGCGGACGACCTGTAGCCGCCGCGTCGCCGGGTCGCTGCCATTCTTCGACTCGGGGTAGAAGGTGGAGAGCGCCGCCACCCCCGACACCAGCATTCCCATCGCGTGGGCGTCGTAGTGAAAGCCCTCCATGAGCTTCTTGAGATTCTCGTGGACCCAGGTGTGGTGGGTGATGTCGTAGACCCACCGGTCCATCTCGGCGAGCGTCGGCAGCTCGCCGTGGATCACCAGGTAGGCGACTTCGAGGTAGTTGGAGCGCTCCGCCAACTCCTCGATGGGGTAGCCGCGATAGCGCAGGATGCCGCGGTCGCCGTCGATCTCCGTGATGCGGCTCATCGTCGACGCGGTGTTCATGAAGGCGGGATCATAGGAGAGGAGCCCGAAGTCCTCCGGCCCCGTGCGCACCTGGCGGAGATCCATGGCGCGGATGGCGCCGTGGGTGATGGGCAGCTCGTACGTCTTGCCCGTGCGGTTGTCGGTGAGGGTCACGGAGTCGGTTGGCATAGCGGCTTCCTCCTTCCAGCTTCAGTGGGTGGAGCGCTCGAGCTCATCGTGAACGAGCCGCAGCAGCGCGGACGCGGGAAAGGGCTTGGCGAGAAACGCCGCGGCGCCCGAGGCCAGAGCCGCATCACTGGCAGCCCGTGAGGCGAACGCGGTGACGACGATGACGGGGATCTTCGGCTCGCGCGCTCGCGCCGCCTGGATGATGTCGAGGCCGTTGCCGTCCGGCAGCCGAAGATCGGCGATGACGAGGGCGGGCGGCGCCGACGAGATGGCCTTGAGCCCCTCGACGCGCGAGGCGGCCGTCACCACGCGGTAGCCATGGCGGCGGAGCAGGCGGTCATAGGTGACCGCCAGGTCAGCCTCGTCCTCGACAACCAGGATGCGGTTCACCTCGGGCTCCGTGGCCTAATGCTGGCTTCGCGCGAAAGCGCGCAGGACGTCCGTCTCGGTGACGATGCCGACGAGGTGTTCCCCGTCGAGCACGGGAAGCGCGCCGATCTTGTGCTCGAGCAGGAGGCGCGCCGCGTCGGTGGCGTCCTGGTCGGGCCCCGTGATGATCACGCTCCTGGTCATGACCTTGCCCACCGTCAGCTTGGCCAAGAGGTAGTTGACCTCCCACATCGAAAGGCTCGTGGCCTGCGACGGCAGGTTGAGGCGGATGTCACGGTCGGTGACGATGCCGACCAAGCGGGTACCTTCGGTCACCAGCAGGTGGCGGATCCGCTCCTTGAGCATGATCTGCCGCGCGTCGAACACCGGGATCTCGGGGCCGACCGTGATCGGGTGACCGGTCATCAGCTCGCGTACCTTCATGGAACGTTCCTCTCCGCGTGGGTGACGGTCGTGGCCGCCCCGCGATGGAGCCGGCCGTCCAGGAGGGGCATGTCGTCGACGGGGCTCTGGAAGTCCGGGGCGTGGGTGTGAAGCCCGGGCCCGGGGTGGAGCGTTTCCTCGTAATCGAGCGCGACGCCGTGGCCCGCCGCCACCGCGTCAGCCGAAGTGGGTTTGCCGCTTCCCGGCCGGCCGATGATCCTGATCGCCCAGCTCACGACGCCCTCGACGCGCACGCGCCTGAGGCGGCGAGGCGACCGGCGAGCGCGGCAACCCTGGCGGCCGCGGTCGCCACGTCGTCCACCGTGGTATCGATGGTCAGGTCGGCCGCCAGTGCGGGCTCGTACGGCACGTCCACGCCCGGTACCGTCGCGCCGGGCCGCCCCGCGCGGGCGTAGATGCCCGCCGGCGCTTGGCCCCGCGGCCGCGTGCGCTCGCGCTCGCGGCAGACGTCCAGCGGGCAGAGCAGCTGAACCTCAGCGAAGCGCGGGATGGCCGCGCGCGCAGCGTCGCGCCAGGCGCGGCGATGGGCCGTCGCGTCCACGATCACCGGCACGCCGGCCTCGACGAGGGTGGCCGCCATGGAGCCGAGCGCGCGGTACACGAGGTCGCGCTCGGCGTCCGTGTACTGAGGGGCCGGCGTGATCTTCTTCCGGATGGCGTCGAGCTCGAGCACAGTCACCGGTTTCCCGCGAGAGCGGAGGAGCGCGGCGGCCGCTTGGGCGACGGACGACTTGCCGCTGCCCGGCGGGCCCGTGATCCAGATCGCCCAGCTCACGCCGTGCCTCCGAGGCAGGACGGCAGGTTGCAGGGATCGAAGGCCGCCGTCGCCGCCATTGCACGCGCGAAATCGAGAAGCGCCCGCCGCGTCGCGTCCGTCAGCGTCGGGTACCAGCGCGGATGCGCGATTACGAGCGCCCGGAACATGAAGAACGGCGGTAGCACCTCGAGGAGCTCCCGGTCGCCGGTCCTGTCGAGGTACGCGTCCAAGAAGGCGAAGAAGAGCCCGGAGAAGGGCTCGGCCACCTCCGCGACGCCGCTCTTCCTCAGGCCGAAGAAGAGATAGTTGATGCCGAGCGCGGAAACGTCGTCAGCGGGCTCCCCCCACTCGCCCCGGCTCCGGTCGAGGACGGCGAACTCCGTCCCCGTCTCGAAGAGGAGGTTCCACGGATGGAAGTCACCGTGGACGCGGGAGAGCCGGTGCGCCCGCCCGCGGAGCTGCCAGCGCCACGTGACGGCCGCGCGCTCGAGGGCCTCGCAGTCGGCCGGCGGCAGGAGCGCAAAGGGGTGAGGGTAGCTGTCGAGGATGCCCATCAGGCACTCGCCGTGGCCCACCAGCTCGCGGATGCGCCGCTGGTACAGCGTGGGCTCGTCGCGCTTGTCGGCGTGCGCTTCGGCGAGGAACCGGCCGAGGGCCCGTGCGCGCTCGTAGTCGAGATCCCGCGCGGGCCCCGCCAGCATGCGGTCGAGGTCCAGCCAGTACAGCGCTCCCGGCGCCTTCTCGACGAGCTGGAAATACTCGGCGGCGTCGCCTGCCGAGACGATCTCTCCCGACCCGCGGACGAAGCCCACGTCCACGCTTCGCACGTGGCGGGGAAACGTATTGTACGCGCCGTGGGCGTAGATCGCCTGCCACGCGCGGTCGGCCGGGTAGTCGTGGCCGAACCCCTGCACGGGCCGCGTCCGCGACACGACGAAAGAGCGAAGCCGCCCGCCCGCCACGCACTCGACCTCGAAGGGCACGCCGTACCCGAGGCCCTTGGGATCGGTGGAGGTGCCGGCGCCGCCCAGCGACCGGAGCGCCAACAACTCGACCCGGCCGCCGCAGACCCGTTCCAGGTAGGTGGCCAGCGCCTCCTGTCGGATCGGGTTCAGATCGGCCATGTAGCCTATTTGCCGCGCACTGTCAACACGGGGCAGGGCGCCGCGGCAACCACGCGCGAGGCGACGCTGCCCAGGAAGAACTTGGCCAAGCCCGTCCGGCCGTGGGTGCCGATGACGATCAGGTCGGCCTTCTTCGACCTGGCCGCCCGCGCGATCTGCTCGTGTGCCACGCCGTCGAGGAGGAGCGTGACCGCCTTGACGCCGGCCTTGCGCGCCCTGGCCTGGAGCGCGCTCAAGTGCTTCTGCCCGTACTTGCGGGCCGAGGCCTCGAGGTCGTCGTAGACCTTGGGCGAGATGTACCCCTCCCCTGCGATCGGGACCGGCGGCGCCAGCACGTGGACGAGCAGCAGCTGGGCGCGGTCGGTCTTGGCCATCGCGGTGGCCCGCGCGAACGCGGCGCCGGAGGCGCGGGAGAAGTCGGACGGGTGGAGAATGCGGCGGAGTCGGCTCATGAACGGCCTCCCATTGGGGCTCGTGGCTCAGTCACAGGGATAGATCTCTTCGGTGGACACCAAGCGGCGCTCGCCGAGGGCGTCCTGTACGATGAGCCGGCCGCGCGGATCCACACCGGCGACGCGACCGATGAAGCGGTAGCCGGCGCCGCGGATCTCGACCTGGCGGCCCGTCAGGATGTCGCGCTCGCGCCAGGCCTCGAGGATGGCCGACGGTCCCTCGCCACGGTAGCAGCTCGCCCAGGCATCGAGGGCGTTAAGATACGAGGCGGCGAACGCGTCGCGATCCACCTCTCGACCGGTCGCGGCGCGAAGCGAGGTCGCTCCGTCGGCCGCGGGCCCGAGGGCCGCCGTCAGCGCGTCGAGATCCACATTCAGGTTGGCGCCCACTCCGAGGACCAGGTACTCGACCTCGTCTCCGCGCGCCCCACACTCGACGAGCGAGCCCGCCACCTTCCGGCCCTCCACGAGCACGTCGTTGGGCCACTTGATGGCCGGGCTCGCGCCCGCATCTCTCACGGCATCGGCCAGCGCCAGCCCGCCGATGAAGGAGAAGAGGGACGCCTCCTTGAGGGCGAGCGGCCCCCGGAAGAGCACGGAAACGTAGAGGTTGACGCCGGGCGGCGAGAACCACGGCTGCCCCAGGCGCCCCCGCCCCGCGGTCTGCGACTCGGCGAGCACGACTGTGCCCTCGGGCGCTCCCGAGCGCGCCAATCGGCTGAGCGTGGCGTTCGTGGACTCCACCTGGCCGCAGAGGTAGAGCTGGCGGCCGACGACAGGCGCCCGCAGACGTCGCCGGATCCCTGCGATCGACAGCGGCTGGGTCTCGGTGGCCAGCGCGTTCACCGCACAGTCGCCTCGGCGGCGTGGGCCGCCACCTGCGCTTCGGTCACCCGCATCAGGAAGACCGGCAGGCGGCTCTCGCGCAGCACGGCCTCTGCCACCGATCCGAACAGCAGGCGCCCGAGGCCGCTCCGCCCGTGCGTCGTCATGGCGATGAGGTCGGCGCCGGTCTCGCGGGCCGCCAGCACGATCTCCTCGGCGGGCTGGCCGCGGCGCACCTGGGTGCGCACGCGCACGCCCTTGTTCAGGAGCTCGGCCGCCACCGACGCCAGATACTCCTCGGCGTCGACGCGGCTCGTTTCGGGATCTTCCACTATCACGTGCCGCGAGCCCTCGATGACCTCGGGCGGGATGGGCCGGTTGACCCGCACCAGCACCACCTCCATGTCCAGCGGGCCCGCGATCTCGAGAATGAACGGAATGATCGCCTTGGCCACGGGCGAGCCGTCGAGCGCCACGACCGCGCGCTTATACACGGGAAACCTCCTTCTTCTCCTTGGGCGTCGCGGCACCCTTGGGCGCCTCGATCGGCGCGCCGGGCGCCCGCACGATGCAGATGGGTGTCGTCGTACCGCGCAGCACCGACTCGGTGACGCTGCCGAGGATCAGGCGGCCCAGGCCGCTCCGGCCGTGGGTGCTCATGACGATCAGGTCCGCCTTCTTGAGCTTGGCGGCCTCGATAACAGCGGCCGCCGCGGGCCCGTACCACACGCCCGTGTCTACACCCTTGATTCCGCGCTTCGTCAGACGGTCCGCGACGGCAGCGAGGTACTGCTCGGCTTCGCGGACCACGGCGACCTGGTCGTCCGTGGGATCGGCACCGGGCAGCGTATGCGCCTCGGCGGCGCGAAGCAGGATCAGCCTGGACGGCGTGCCATGCCCCAGGTCAAGCGCAGCCTCGATGGCGACCTCAGCCAGCGCCGAGCCGTCAAGCGGAACGAGAATCCTCTCGGTCTTCATGTCTGCCTCCTCCTGGCCCCGTCGGTGCGGGGCCTCTGCGCAACCAAGGGGTTGCAACCGGGGTGCCACCGGGAGAGGCAAAGGAAAACGGCGCTTTAGGCGGGAGCGGGCCGGAACGGGATGGGTCGTCCCCTCCCCGCTGGGTCACGCCCGCCTCGCCTGGGTCTCGGCCTGCCACGGTGGGGAGGGCCTCCCCCGTACTGGATGCGGTAGCGGGTCTGCCTCGCGGAGTCCAGGGTGGGGGTCGAGAGCGACAGCGTGGCGGTGTCGCCGGGACCGAGCGAGGCGGGAACCGGCGTGCCGGTGCGCACCAAAAGGAGCTTGCCGAAGAAGTCGTAGAACTCGACCGTGACGCGGAGCCCACGCACGGGGTACGGGGAGACGTTCTTAAGGAGGACGAGGTGCTGGACCGAGCGCTGCTTCTTGCTGACGACCGGGGTGCGCGTCTCCTGAATAACCACCACAGGCCCGCCCGCTTCGGCGGGGGAGGCAAGCGCAACACCGAGGCACAGGGCCGCGAGGTAGGGCTTCATGCCCCGGCAGGCTAGGGCGCCGGCTCCACCTCGTCAATGTCCGGAGTTGGATACTACTTCAAATGGTGCTTGTTCACCAGGCGGTGAAAGGTCTTGCGGTCGATGCCTGCGGCCTTTGCCGCCGCCGAGATGTTGCCGTCGTAGCGCCCGAGGAGCTCGCGCAGATACGTGGCCTCGAGCACCGCCATCCACCGCTCCTTGGCGTCCTTGAGGGGCAGGTCAGTGGCCGTGTCGGGCTGGGCGGCGGGCGCACCCGGCGCAGCCGGCGCGGCCGCGCCCATGCCGAGGACGTGGTCGGGCAGGTCCCTGCGCGTCACCGTCTCGCCGTCGGCCAGCGCGCACGCGCGCTCAAGGACGTTCTGAAGCTCCCGCACATTGCCCGGCCAGCGGTAGCGCTCGAGCGCGGCCATGGCGTCGTCGTCGATGCCGCGGATGCGCCCCTGTCCATAGCGCTTGAGGAAGGCGTGCGCGAGCAGGCGCACGTCTCCCGCCCGATCACGGAGCGGCGGCAGCTGAATCGCGATGACGTTGACGCGGTAGTAGAGCTCCTCGCGGAACTGCCCCTTGACGGTCGCCTCCCGGAGGTCGCGGTTGGTCGCCGAGACCACGCGCACATCCACGTCCACGAGCGCCGTCCCGCCGACGCGACGGATCTGGCGCTCCTGCAGCGCCCGCAGAAGCTTCACCTGAAGCCCCACGGGCATCTCGGCGATCTCGTCGAGAAAGAGCGTGCCCTGATGGGCGACCTCCATGAGGCCCGGCTTGCTGCGCACCGCGCCGGTGAAGGCGCCCTTCTCGTGGCCGAAGAGCTCGGACTCGAGCAGATGCTCCGGCAGCGAGGCGCAGTCCACCGGGACGAAGGGCTGCGCGGCCCGCGGGCTGTTGGCGTGGATGGCGCGGGCGACCAGCTCCTTGCCGGTGCCGGACTCGCCAAGCACGAGGATGTTCGCCTCGGACCGGGCCGCCTTCTTGACAAGGTCGAATACGCGCGCCATGGACTCGCTGCGGCCGATGATGCTCTCGAGGCCGAAGGTTTCCTGCAGCTGCTCGCGGAGATTCTTGTTCTCGACCTGCAGGTTCCGCTGGCGGAGCGCCCGCTCGACCGCGACGCGGAGGTGCTCCACGGAGAAGTTCTTGGGCAGGTAGTCCGTGGCGCCTTCCTTCACCGCGGCCACGGCCGACTCGATGGTGGCGAAGGCCGTGATGACGATGACGGGCAGCGTTGGGTCGAGCTCGTGCGCGCGCTTGAGCAGCGTCATGCCGTTCATGCCCGGCATCTTGAGGTCCGTGATGAGGAGGTCCGGCCGCTCCTCTCCGAGAAGCGCCAGGGCCTTGCCCGGCTCCGTCGTGGTGAAGCACTGGTATCCGACGCGGCCCAGGATGCGGGCGCAGTTCTCGAGCATGTCGGGCTCGTCGTCCACGATCAGGACTCGCGTCGCGCTCACGCCTGTCCCCCGGCGGCCAGCCGCGCTCCCGAGACGGGAAAGGTCAAGATGAACGTCGTGCCCTCTCCCGGGCGGGACTCGACATCGACCGTGCCGTGGTGATCGCGCACGATGCCGTAGGAGATGGAAAGCCCGAGGCCCGTGCCTTCCGCCTTGGTGGTGAAGAACGGATCGAAAATCCGCGGCAGCGCCTCGGGCGGGATCCCGGGGCCCGTGTCCCGCACGACAAGGCGTACGGTGTCCGGCTCGCCCGCCACGCGGGAGGTCTCGACCGAGATCTCGCCTCCTCCATCGACGGCATCCCGCGCGTTCGTCAGCAGGTTGAGCACCACCTGCTGGAGGGTGTTGCCGTCGCCCCAGAGCGGCGGCAGGTCGGGCCCGAGCCGCCGCGTCACTTTCACGCCCTGCTTGGTGATGGGCCGCTCGACCAGGAGGAGCGTCTCCTCGACGAGGTGGTTGAGGTCCACGGGACCGCGACGCCCCGACGACTGGCGGCTGAAGGAGAGCAGCCCATGGGCGATGCGCGCAACGCGCTGGGCGTGGCGGTGGAGCACGCGCAGGTCCTCGGCGAGCTGGCCGTACACGGGTTGCGCCTCTGCGTCGAGCAGCATGATCTCGATCCGCGAGGAGATGACCCCGATGGGGTTGTTGAGCTCGTGGGCCAGGCCCGCCGCCATGGTGCCGAGCGCCGCGAGCTTCTCGGACTGCCGGGCGCCCCGCTCGAACGCCACCTGCTCGGTGATGTCCTGGACGAGGAGCACCACACCGGCCGGCTCGCCGTGCTGGCGCAGGAGGCTGCCCTTGAGGTTCTCCACCGCGCGCCCTCCCCCCAGTCGCTCGTGCTCGACGGCCTCCAGCGTGAACCCTTCGGTCTCGCCGCGCAGCAGCTGCTCGAGGGGGGCCCGGAGCACCTTGCGACGGTACGCCGGGAAGACGTCGAAGAACAGGCGACCCGCCACGTCCCGGGCGGCAAGCCCCGTCTGCGCCTCCATCGCGCGGTTGAACGCCACGATGCTGCCCGCGTGGTCGAGCGCCACCACGCCCTCGCGCAGGCTCTCGACGACGCTCTGGATGAAGCGCTCGCGCTCCTGCGCCGCGGCCGTCAGCGCCGCCACCTCGTGGCGCTCGCGATCCTCGATCTGGCCCAGGACGCCGACGCCCACGGCCGTGCCGAGGAGCACCGCCAGCCGGACGGCGATGTTGGACCAGTCGGCCCCTGAGATGGTCGGCCAGACCACGGCGACGTACGCCGCGGCGGCCACTACCGCGGCGGAGACCCCCCGCAGCATCCCGTAGTAGTAGGACTGGAGCCCCGCGATCAGAAGGAGTGCCAGAAAGAGCGTGCTCGGGGCCCCGCCGGTGAGCCGGATCAGGAGGAGCGCGAACGCGAGGTCGGTCGCCAGGACCAGCAGGTTGAGACGGAGCATGCGGCCGGGCCAGCGCCAGAGGGCGCACGTGAGCCCGGCGCTGTAGAGGAAGAAGCCGAGCATGGCGCTGTGCACCGGACGCCAGCCAGCGTACTCGGGCGGCGGCGCCAGCAGGATCCAGACGAGCCCGGCCATGACGGCCAGCCAGCGCAGCAGCGGCAGGGCGAGCACGCGCGGGCCGCCGATGCGGTGGACCGCCTTGTCGATGAAGAGCCGGACGCGCGGCATGATTGCTATTATACGGGCGATGCCTGGATCGGACGCTACGGGCTCACAGCGCGTGCTGCGGGGGCTGGCGATGCTCACCATCGTCGCGATGGCATTCTTCGCTGGAATGCTGGTCGAACGTCTCAGGCTCGACGCCAAACGCGAGGAGATGCTGCGGCGCTACGACCAGATCCTCCAGCAGTACCGCGACCAGCAGATGCGCTCGGAGAAGACGCTGCAGCGCTAGCAGGGCGCCGAGAAAGGCCCATCTGCTTCGTTGGCGCCCTCGGCCGTGAGCGTAACGTACAGAGAGTACGCCTCGCGGGCGACCTTCGGGCGCCGCCTCGCATCTGGACCCTTCTCGGTGCCCTGCGGCGTTGATGTTGCGAGCATTTCGGGCGGCCTACTTCGCCAAGAGCACGGAGCAGGGCGAGAGGCGGATGATGCTCTGGGCCGTGCTGCCCATGACGCGCTCGAAGATACGGCTGTGACCGTGATAGCCCGCCAAGAGGAGGTCGAAGCCTTCCTCCTTGGCGTGGTTGACGATGATCTCGACCTCGTGCCCCTGCCGGATCGCTGTCTGGAGCTCGACGCCGGCGAGGGCCGCCTGATCCCGCGCGTCTTTGGTCAGCACGCGGAAGTACTCGTCCACGCGCTCCTTGGCGTCCTGGACCTCACCGACGGTGGCGGCGTAGTGGGGCAGATGCTCCTCGACCGAGATGCTCCGGAGCTCGGCGCCGAGGCTCTTCGCGAGTCCGATCCCGACCCTGAGGGCGGCCCTGGCGCCCTCCGAGCCGTCGTACGCGACGAGGATCTTTCTGAACATGGCGTCCTCCTGCCTCAGGATGTTGGCGCGCCCGAGGGCCGAGCCCCGGCTTCCGCCGACTCCCTGCTCGCCGCGGTGGCCGGGAGCAAATGCCGTGGCATGAACCACGCATTCGCGATCATGGTCGGAATCACGGCGCTGCCGATGACGACCGCGACCAGGTGCGAGTACTGTGCCGGCGTGATGACCCCGTGGCTGAGCCCAAAGAGGGCCGAGATGGTTCCGAAGGTGAGCCCAGTGGACATCATGAGCGTGTAGTAGACGTCTGCCCCTTCCCGGTGGCCGAAGATCCGCACCGACGGGAAGACACCAGCGAGCTTGCTCACCATCTTCGCGAAGAAGAGCACGGCGAGGGTGCCTGGGGCGGCGACGAGCGCAGGCACGGACACGAGGGACCCGGCGCGGAGAAAGTAGAAGGGCGTCAGCAACCCGAAGGTCAGCGTACGCAACCGCCGGATCAGGGCGTGGTCCTTGCCGACGGTGCCGGCCAGAACCATGCCGATGATGTAGGAGGGCAGCACCGGCTCGCTGTCCGCCCAGAGCGCGAGGCCACCCGTCGCGAAGAGCGCCAGCAGGATGAACTTCGCCTCGAACTCCGACACCCGGCCTCCGTATCGGCGGAAGATCCCCGGGGTCACGAACGGCAGAACCACAAAGACAGTCAACGACAGGGCGACGAACGCGAGCGTGCGCATTGTGAACGGCGAGAAGATGAGACCGAGCGCGATCACAGTTCCAAGGTCGGTGATGAAACAGGCGGCCAGGATGACCTTGCCGTAGTCCGTCGTGTTGAAGCCGAGCTCGAGCATGACCGCGTAGACCACCGCGACCGACGTCGTCGAGAGGGCCACCCCGGCGAGCCAAGCCGCCATCGGTTCCCAGCCGAGAAGGTAGTAAGCGACGGCGGCCGAGCCCAGAAACGGGGCCAAGAAGCTCACGAGACCAACGACGGTCGCCTCCTTCCACTTGACGCGGAAGACGGCCGGGTCGATCTCGGCACCCGCCAGGAAGGTAAGGACGATCGCGCCCGTCCCCGCGAGAAAGCTGATCCATGGCGTCTGCGCGCCGAGCTCTGCGCCGCCGATGAGCACGACGACGATGAGCTGCGCCGCCATGCCGACCACGATCTCTGAGAGCGCCGTCGAGACCTTGAACCAGATGGCCAGCAGCGTGGCGACGAGCGCCAGCCCGATCCACAGGGCGGCGAGGAACCACGTGTTGTCCATGCGTCTCTCTTCTCGCCCTCAGCGCTTGGAATAGAAAAGCAAAGACCCCTACCGGCGCCTACCGGTAGGGGTCATCAGCCCAGCCACGGCCGGGCGGTTTCAGGCGAACCCCATCGCCTTCGTGTCAGCCTACGCGTGTACTCTACACCGCGCGACGGCGGTCCTGTCAATGGTCCGCACGGCCTTGGGCAAGGCTCACCCGGCGGACGGCCGCCGCGCGGCCCACGGCTGCGCCGCCTCGAAGGCCGCCGAGGCGGCCAGCACGGTGCGGTCGGCAAAGCGGCGGCCGACTATCTGGAGCCCCACGGGCAGTCCGGCCGCCGTCATGCCCACGGGCACGGTCGCCGCGGGCTGGCCCGTCAGGTTGAATGGGAACGTGAAGGCGATCCAGCCGAGGCGGGAGACGGGCTCGCCGTTGATCTCCATGACCGCGGGGCGCGCCACCGGGAACGGGGGCACGGCCACGGTCGGCGTGATCAGCAGATCGAAGCGGGCGAGGAAACGCTGGACGCCGGTCCAGAGGTCATTTCGGCGCCGGGCGGCGTCCATGTACTGGTCGATCGTGACCGTGTGCCCGTACTTGAGCACCGCGACGAAGCTCGGGTCGAGCTGCTCGGCGCTGTCCTCGAGACGTTCCCGCCACGCCGCGTAGCTCTCGGCGGCGCTGAGCGTGCGGAAAATCTCCTCGGGGTTTTCCCAGCTCGGCGTCACCACCTCGACGTGGCAGCCCAGGCCTTCGAACGCCTCGGCCGCCGCCCCGCAGAGCTCCGCGACCTCGGGGTCCACGCGCGCGGAGCCCAAGTCCGCCGACCAGCCGACGCTGAGCCCCTCGAGCCCGCCCTCGCAAGCCGCGAGGAAAGGCAGCCCTCCGTCGGCGGGGAGCGACCAGCGGTCGCGGTCATCCGGCCCCGCGAGCGCGTCGAGCATGAGCGCGGCGTCACGCACGGTGCGTGTCATCGGCCCCGTCACGGAGACATGCTGCCAGCCGGGAAAGCCGGGCCCGTGGGGCACTCGGCCGAAGGAGGGCTTGAGCCCGTAGATTCCGCAGAAGGATGCCGGGATGCGAATCGAGCCGCCGCCGTCGGTGCCCAGCGCCAGCGGGCCCATGCCCGCCGCCACGGCCGCCCCCGCGCCGCCGCTGGATCCACCCGGAGTCAGCGCGTGGTTCCACGGGTTGCGCGTGATGCCGAAGAGTGGATTGTCGGTGACGCCCTTGTGGCCGAACTCGGGCGTGTTGGTCTTGCCGAGGATGACGGCGCCGGCGCCCTTGAGACGCTCGACGGCGACCGCGTCCTCCTCCGGCACGTGGTCGGCGAAGAGGCGCGAGCCGCCCGTGGTCGGCACGCGGCGCGTGAAGACCAGGTCTTTAACCGAGACCGGCACGCCGTGGAGCGGGGCCAGCTCCTCGCCGGTCATCACCGCCACCTCGGCCGCCTGGGCCGCGTCGCGGGCTTCTTCCGCCGTGACGGTGCAGTAGGCGTTGAGCGTCGGATTCACGCGCTCGATGCGCGCGAGCGCGGCGTCCGTCACCTCGACCGGCGAGACCTTCTTCCGGCGGACAAGCGCCGCCAGCTCGAGCGCGGGGAGCCAGCAGAGATCGTCGGCGGCCATCAGGGCGAGGCGTTGAGCCGGGCCACGGTGATGTCCACCTGCTGCATGCCCGAGCCCTCGGTGACCGTAATTCGACAGTAGTCCCGGCCTTTGGCGAAGTCCGCCCAGACGCCCGCGAACTTGTAAGGGTTGACGAAGCGCTCGCTTTTCGTCTCCGTCCAGCCGGCGCCGCGCAGGAGGGCGCGCGCCTGATCCAGCGTGGCGTCCACCGGCGACTCGACGAAGTAGACGAGCTTGCCCGCCGTGATCTTGGGCGACTGGATGACCACTGAGTCGCGCGTGTAGGCGCGCCAGCCGGCCGGCACCGGGATGTCGGCGAAGGGCTGGTTGGACGGAGCGCCCCCGGCCGTGCAGGCGGCGCAGAGGAGACTCGCGATGATCACGGAGGCGCGCACGCGCGGATTGTATCATCATCGGGTCCATGGACCCGAGCGCCCTGCCCCGCCTGCGCGAGTGGCTCCAGCGTCCCGAGATCGCCTCGCTCGACCCGCGGCGCATCGAGGCCCTGGCGCTCTCGCTTGCGGAGCCCGATCCGCCCGTCCGAGTCGAGCGCTGGGGCACGGTCGTGGGCTATGAGGCCGGGCCGTCGCGCCGCCGGATCGTGCAGTTCGACCGCCACGGCCACTTGATCGCCGCCTGCCGCTGGAGTCCCGAAGGTGCCCTCGACTGGGCGCGCTGCCGCGCCGCGGACGGCCGGTGGATCGGCGTCGAGCCCGACGCCGGCGAGCACCCGGCCTGGGGTCGCTCGGACCGCGTCTGGCTCCTCGACGGAGAGGACACCTGGGGGAAGGAGCCCTGGTGCCCCGTCGAGCCGCTGAGCGTTTTCCGTTCGCTCGACTGGGCGGCGCTCGACCACATCCCGCCGCTGGCCGAGCCGCGGCGCCTGCCGCCGGGGGCGGGCAGCGCGGTGCTGAACCTGGTCGCGTCGCTTATGAAAGACCAGGGCGCCGCGCGCGTGCGCTACCGCGGCCCCTTCCCCTCCGAGCAGCTCTTCACGACGCTGCTCGAGTGCTTCCGCTACGACCCGGGCCAGGCGCTGCCGCTCGAGCGCTTCCTGGCCGACGGCGGGCTCGATTGGCTGCCGGCGCCCTACGAGAGCCACCGCGTGGCCGCGTGGGCGACGGTGCAGCTGCGCCAGGGCATCGACAAGGTGGTCGCCGACGGCGTCACGTTCTACCGGCCGGAGTGGCAAGGCATCGCGCGGAGGGAAGCGCGGGTCGTCCGCGATGACGGCGAGCGCGTCGTCTGCTCGCTCTGGGCGCTGGGGGGCCCGCTCGAGGACCGGCTCATCCTCGACCGCTCGGGCGAGATCCTCGAGGCGCCGGCGGCTCGCGGCCGCGAGCCGCCTCCCGCGCCCCTCGCCCCGGTGTGGAATTCGGCGCTGGGCGATCTGATCGCGCGCGAGAGCGCTCCGGCTCTGGGTCCTGCGATCATGGAGGTGCTCAGCCGCACGGCGCTCGAGTGGGGCGCGGTGCCGGGCGACCTCGTGCGGGCATGGGAGACGCGCATCAGGCTGAGCGCGCGGCTGCGCGAGGCGGGAGCCGCCTCACTGCGGAGCGCCGCGCCGGGGCGGGAGCGCGCGGAGCAGGCGCTCCGGTTCGTCCTCGAGGTGGCGCGGCTTCTGGGACCGGAGGTGCGCGGCCGCGCTCAGGCGCTGCTGGAATCGCTGCCTTCGCTGGAGCAGGCGCGGCGCCTGGACGCGGGCGAGCCCCCCGAGGCCCTCGACGAATCCGTCGGGCGCCTCATCGCCCTCCTCGCCCGCGGCGCCTAGCCCGCGCTGGCCAAGGCGACGCACGAACGCACTGCGCGTGAGGCGGGCGGGCCTGTCGTCGGGGGCGGGGGCTGCGCGGCCGGCTGCGCCACCCTACCCGGCGTGAATCGTAGCCCTGCGGGCTGCGCACACTTGGGAAGGGCCCACTCCGCCGGCCGCGCAGCCCCCGCCCCCGACGCCACCCGCCCGGTATTGGTCTACGGACTCAGTAGCGGAGGTTAGGCGTGGCGAGCGGAGAAGATCAGCCAGGCGTTCAGGCCGACGAAGCCGACGACGGAGAGCAGCGACAGCGCGAAGTAGCAGAGGTAGACGACCTCCTGCCGCCTGAACCTCCGCCCCGTCGAAAGCCGCCTCCAGAGGGTGCCGCGCACGAAGAGCGAGGACTCCAGGGACAGGCGCGGCATGCTGACCGCGTCCTCGAGAACATGGTAGCCGTCCATCTCGAGGAACGAGAACGGGTAGATGCAGATGAGGAAGGACTGCAGCTGCAGCACGGCCGAGGCGGCGACGCAGGCCTGGAGGAGCCCGGGGCCGAGCATGTCGGCCCAGATCACGCCGAGCATGCCGAGCACGAGATGCACCGTGGGCCCCGTCAGCGCGTTGACGATGCGCGCGCGGCGCGAGGCCATGAACAGGTCGGTGACGTCCGCATAGAACGTCGGCACGACCATGTGGTGGATGATGAAGCCCACCTCCTTGACGCGGCGCCCGTAGTGCACGCACGCCAGCGCGTGCACGAGCTGGTGGAGCGCCACCGTCAGGAAGAAGGCCAGCTTCAGCGCGATGATCGCCACGATGGCGTGGTGCTCCAGCGACGAGCTGATCGCGCCCAGGTCCGTCCAGAGATGGAAGAGCGCGCGGGTGCCGAAGGCCGTCAGCACGGCGAGGCCGATCACCGCCGCCGGCGTGAAGATGAGCCAGCCGCCCCAGCGGTGGATCCGCTCGAAGAGATCGTTCCACCGCCGGCTCGAGACGTTCAACCGCTCGATGGCGTGAATCGTCGCCACCATCGCGCGCGCCGCCGGGTTCCGCCTGTTGCGCTCGAGGATGTCTCGCAGGGTGCTCATCGGGCGCAGCGTCAAGAGATCGGCCTGCAGGAGCTTGCTGATGAGCTGCGGGATCTTCTCGAAGTCGAACGAACCGTAGCGCATGACGTAGGCGACGGCGATGTCCTGCATGCTCGCGCGGCCGTCCATCTGCTCCCAGAGGAAGCGCTCCTCGTCATCGAGAACAAGGTAGTTCTCGGCCCGGCGGCTCTTGAGGACGTACCGCTTGGTGCCCGGGACGCCCGAGGGCAGCTGCGCCAGCTCCCACTGCTCGTCGGGGAGGCGCTGCGGGCGGAGCTGGAGGTAGGCGGCCGGGCTCGTGATCTCCCGGACCTCGAAGCTCTCCCCGTCCTCCGATCGGACGAGGAGGTTGAGCATGGCCGGCGGCCGCCGCTGCTGGGCGCCCGGGGTACCCGCCTGCGTGCTGGGGACGGGCTCGCTCACGTGTGCGACCCCCCGGACTTGCGCTCGGCGTCGAGCCCCGTCGCCTCGAGGCCCCAGCGCGTCACCTCCCGCACGAGATCGCTCGACTGCGCGAGCCTGCGGATCAGCACGCGGGCCATTTCCTGGAAGAAGTGGGCGGCATCCCGCGGATTGTCCTCGATGAAGTTGTTGATGCTCTCGCGGTCGAGAGCGAGCAGGGAGGACTCCACCTCGGCCTGGATCGTGGCCGTGCGCTTCGGCTCGTCGCCGAACACGCTCATCTCGCCGAAGATCGCGCCGGACTCGAGCCGGCTCAGGATCTGCTCGACGCGTCCGCTGACTTTCTTGGAGACCAGGATGGCGCCCGAGCGGATGAAGAACATCTCCTCGCCGGGGTCGCCCTCGCGGAACAGTACCTCGCCCTTGCGGAGCCGGCGCTCGCGGAGGCGCGGCCAGAGTGCGACGAGCTGCGCTTCATCCAGGTCGTGAAGGAGGTCGACCTGGCGAAGAAATGCGATGTCGGCCGGCTTGGCCAGAGTCGTACCCGCCCTACATGGCCCAGCGTTTCATCATCACGGCCTTGACGGCCCGGAGGTGCTCGGGGGTCGGCGTCTCGCCCGCCCGCCCCACGGCCTGGAGCACGGTCCTGCGCTCGTCGGCCGACAGGGTGAACTCGGCCAGGACCACCGCGGGGTCGCGCACGAGCTCACCGAGGAAATCCGGATCGATCATGATCCGTCCGACAAGGTCGCGAAAACCCTGAGGCTCCATACATTCCCTTTTGGATCAGGTGGTGACCCCGGCGGGATTCGAACCCGCGATCTCGACCTTGAAAGGGTCGCGTCCTTGGCCAGGCTAGACGACGGGGTCTAAAGCTTTATTACAGCGCACGAAACCAGAAGTCGAGAGTAGCAGAGGCGGTCGGGGATGACAAGGTGGGGCTGGCCGAGGCGGGATTCGAGGCCGGAGCGCCCGGCGGATCAGGTCAGCGGGACGTAGTCGTACTCGCCGATGCCCTGAAGAACCAGAAAGGTCGCCGAGGTATCGCCGCCGTTGGTCACGAGATGCGGCCTGCCGGGGCGGACCGCGTAGGTCTCCCCCGGGGCGAGCGTGACCTCTTCCTTCGGGTCGCGCAGGATCAGCCGGAGCCGGCCTTCGAGGACGTAGAAGGTGTCCTGGACCGTGGTGTGGTAATGCCACGGCACCTGCTGCTTCGGGCCGATCTGGAGCTCCGAGATTCGAAAGCCTGGCCGCTCGGCGTGCCGTGCCCGGCGCTCGACCTCGTAGAGCCCGCTCGAGTCCTTGACGCCCTTCGTGACGGTTGCCATCTCAGGAGGCCTTCGACTTCCCGCGCATCATGGAACAGATCGCGCCCGCGATCACGAGCCCGATCCCGACCAGGAGCGGAGTCCAGTAGGACGGGATCCCCATCTCATGCCTGATGACGATGAAGAGCCCGACCAGGGTCACGACCAGCCCGGCCACCATCAGCTTGTTCGGTCTCATGGGCGCCTCCCTCTGTTGGCTCAGAGATTCCCACCGTGGGGCGGGTGAAGTCAATGGTGAGCCGTGGTGGGATCGAACCACCGACCCCCTGATTAAAAGGCCGATCAGGCCCACTCCCGCCCATCACCACCCGTCTCAGTGTGTCTCACTTGGGCACTGATAACCTCGCGCCACACAAGCCGTGTCGCCCGCCCAGGGCGCGACGCGAGTCATACGGGGCGTGACCGACGAGGACGGGTGAGTCGCACCGGGAGTGACACCGGGAGTAGCACCGGCGCCAGCCCCGATCCCCCCGGGCAGGCCCGGTTCCATCGGCCCGGCCAAAGCCAAGCGTATGCGCCCCGATGTGGCCGCTCCCTCGACCGCTGACCGGCCATGCCTGATTCACTGGAATCCCCTCTCTTCTTCCTTTGGCGCTCGTACATCAGGCAACGGCGGGAGGCCAAGCTCTTTGCGAAACGCGTTGACTTCGGCCTCGATGTAGGCTCGTCGCATCAGGGATTGCCCGCTCTGATCAACGCTGGCAGCGTGGTCTCGCATGATAGCGCCCCACGACGAGCCAATAACCAGGGTGAGAGAAAACACGAACAGCATGGTTCCCACTAGTAAACGGCTCTCTCGACTTCGCCCGAGGATGAAGGCCGTTACTCCGCCGAGGAGCGAGAGGACTGCCGGCAGCACGGCCCCAACTGCTGGCGTCCTGCTAAAGCCAGTTAGGTAGCCGGTCACCAAGCCAAGCATAGAGAACGACGCAAGAACGACAAACCGCTCCTTCAAATCCTCGCGCTCCCAGAATAGGGAACACACTAGAGCGGACACGAGAAGGGCAGCAAGCGGCATAGGCCACAGCGCCTTCCAGGCCTCGGCATGAGCAAGGTACGGCGGCATGGCGATGCGTCAGTTACTTCTTCGGTGCCGGTTGGTAAACGGGAGGGAGCTTAGGAGGAGGTACGGCAGTACCCACGCCGGGAGAGGGAACCGTCAAACCGGTTCCGTAATTTGGGACTCCAGCCTTCTCGCGAAGCTTTGTATCGACGCATCGCCGAAGGGCGGCAAGGTCTTTAGGCGCCATCGAGTCGGCATCCTTCGAAAAGGCTAAAGCCAGGTCTGGGCACTCCTGAGCGAGCGCCGCCATGGAAGAAGCCAACACCACGGCGGCTGAGAAAAGCATGATGGCCTTCTTCATTCTACCCTCCTCGCCTGATTCGCTGTTGTCAACGCTGGCTATGAGCTACGAGGGCGATTCTCCCGTGAGTGGACGGCAGAACGCACGAGGCGAGCCGTCACCGAAAAGTCCAGCCCTTAAGTCT
>Ga0214472_10000387_pt1 | contig 54854 bp, 54 predicted proteins | sample RVTome_6_FD_207662 | JGI IMG/M metagenome (GOLD analysis project Ga0214472, IMG submission 207662) | Soil microbial communities from uranium-contaminated site in the Upper Colorado River Basin, Wyoming, United States - RVT140D175 | ecosystem: Environmental > Terrestrial > Soil > Contaminated >...
GTGCGCTCGCACTGCTCGGCGCTGCCGCCAGCATGCCGGTGCATCCGGCGCTTCTGGAGGCGGCAGCGGCCAACGATCATCTGGCGGTCGATCTGGTGACGTCCTGGGCGCATGGCGCGACCGGACATCTGGGCGGTAATGCGGCGCCCGGGTTGTGGATGCTGGGCGGCGGTGCGCGGCTGCTGGAGCGCGCCGCGCCGGGCGTGCTGCACAATGATCTGGCGGCCTGTGCCGCCTATGCCGGTGGTGCCGATGCCGCCGCAAAGGTCGCCTGCGAGACGCTGCTGGTTCTGGGCGAGCACGACAGGATGACGCCGTTCAAGGCGGGCGCGTCCCTTGCTGCCCGGATTTCCGGGGCTGAGGTGGCGAAGATCGCCGGGTCCGGTCACATGATGATGCTGGAGAAGTCCGACGCTACGCTGGCGGCGCTGAAGGGGTTTCTCTGATGGCCGGGGAGCCGGGTGAAGAGACCCGCGGGGCGCCCGGGGAGACAAGGGGCGGCTACCCGCATTTTCTGCAGATTCCGACCCGCTGGATGGACAACGACATCTACGGGCATGTGAACAATGTCGTCTACTACGGTTATTTCGATACTGTCATAAACAGCTACCTGATCGAACAGGGCGGGCTCGATATCCATGGCGGATCGGTGATCGGGGTCTGTGCCGAGTCTTCCTGCCGCTACAGGGCGGCCTTTGCATTCCCGGAAACGATCGAGGCGGGGCTGCGGGTCTCCAGGCTGGGCGGCCGCAGCGTTACTTATGAAATCGGTCTGTTCAAAAAGGGCGAAGGCAGCTCGTCCGATGACCGGCCGTCGGCCGAAGGGCGTTTCGTTCATGTCTTTGTCGACCGCGCGAGCATGAAGCCGGTTGCCATTCCGGAACCGCTGCGCCGGGCGCTCGAAGCGCTGCAGGGCTGAAAGGCCGTTGCCGCCGATAAAAAAGCCGGACGGAATGACTTCCGCCCGGCTTTTTCCTTTTGCCAAAACCGTGGGGTCAGGCGGCTTTGTCTTCGATCACCTGCGGGGCTTCACGCTGTATGGCATCAATCTTGATGCTGCGCGGTTTCAGGGTTTCCGGAACCTCGCGGACCAGATCGACGTGCAGCAGGCCGTTTTCGAGCACGGCACCGGCCACTTTGATATGGTCAGCGAGCTCAAAACTGCGCTGGAAACTGCGGTTCGCGATGCCGCGGTGCAGGAATTTGCCATCTTTCTCGACAGCCTTTTCCTTCTTGCCGGAAACCACCAGCGAATTCTGGGTCGAGGTTATATCGAGTTCTTCCTCGGCAAAGCCGGCGACAGCCATCGAAATGCGGTAGGTGTCCTCACCGGATTTTTCGATGTTGTAGGGGGGATAACTCGGTGCGGACTCTTCAACCCGGGCTGTTGTATCCAGCAGGTTCATCATCCGGTCGAAACCGACGGTCGCGCGATAAAGCGGGGAAAGATCGTAACTACGCATTGCCATATCCTCCTATGAGCAACATGGTTAAAAACGGGCCCACCACCATGGTCTGACCCCTTGATCGTCACCTTCAGCAACCCTTTGCGAGGCGTCGCCTGATGACAGTCTGGATATGGTCCGCTGGAAATCCGGCTTCAAGAGGTGAGAGGTATTTTTTCGATTTTTCGTCGGGTTTTGACCTAACTCATTGATAAGAGATATATTAAGAGAGATTTCGTTAATCATCGAGGCCAATCAATTGTTAAGGCGGTGTTTGTTAGACTTCGCGCCCCGGTCGCCGTCCCTTCGGTTGCTTGGTGTTGATCTCTTTTTGGAACCGGAACCTGGGTAAGCTTGATTTTGGATACCACGTCGGCCCCTGTAACTTTTTTTGACTCGACCTATGATGAGGCGATGGCCCTGACGCGTGAAGCCCGGGATTATCTGATACATCACAACAGGGCGGAACGCGCCAAGCTGACGCCGGAGGCTCAGATGTGGGCCAGTTGCGAGACCATGCGGGTGACGGCACGTCTTACCCAGGTCATGGCCTGGCTGCTGGTGCAAAAGGCGGTGCATGCGGGCGAGATTACGCGGATCGAGGCGGCTGAACCCAGGCATCGTCTGGCTGGAAAAGAGATTTGCGACGTCACCGGCTGTATCGACGAGATACCTCTGCAGCCGGGACTGATGCAGCTGCTCGAGCGCAGTCACCGCCTGTATCAGCGGGTTGCCCGTCTGGATTCCATGCTGGATAGAGCGTCTTAGACAGCGCGCGTGCCGGCCTGATGCGATCATCCGGAATCCGGAGCCAAATCTCAGAAAAAATAATAGCGTCGGAAGCCTGATCGTGATTCACGGCGTGGGTCTCGCGCCGATGCCTTGGGGGCGCAGAAACGCAAATGGGCCCCGGAAGGGGCCCATCGGTCCAGAGACTGATCCGAAAGTGCGGCCGGACGGCCGCACGGATCCGAAGCGGGATTTATTTGATGCCGAGACCTGCGAAGCGCTTGTTGAACTTCGCGACCTGACCACCGGAGTCGACCAGACGATGCTCGCCCGTCCAAGCCGGGTGCGTCTTGGGGTCGATATCCAGGCGAAGCGTGTCGCCTTCCTTGCCGTAGGTCGAGCGGGTTTTGTACTCGCTGCCGTCGGTCATGTGAATCGTGATCTCATGGTACTCGGGGTGGATGTCTTTTTTCATCGTCCTGATCCTCTTGAAGGCCGCGTATATAGCCGAGCTATTCCCGGGACGCAAGCCCCAGAACGCCCCACTGCCCGACTTTTCCTCAATTGATGGCCGGGATCGGTCGGGGAATACGCAGCCGGTGGATTGTTTGGTGGAAAGAAGGCGGTTTTTCCAGCTTTTTTTCAGAGCCGGAAAGCTGAAAAATTAACCAATAACAAGTGTTTGATTTTTGTATTTACTATTCAGGGTTATGTTTCGATGACGCCTTCGGTCGTGACAAGGCCCTGGCGCATATGGTCCTCGAGGTGCCTGAGCATGGCCTCGAGATCCTCACCGCAGGCGCTCTCTACATAGATGTCGTGGGCTTCCCGCAGCGGGCCCTTGCGTCCGTGGGCCTTTTGGTGAAGCGTGAAGTAGAACTGCAGATTGGGCTTCATCCGCTCCCAGGCCTGCTGCAGCAGCGTGTGATCCGACAGCTCGTAACACCAGCTGTGCAGAATCATTTCCTTCTCGATGGCGAGAATCGGGTTCGTGCCGTCCTCAATGACCCGCTTGAGGTTTTCGTTGCGCTGGCGCAGGTCGTTGCAGGCAGCTTCCGTGCGTTTGTCCCAACCTTCCCGGAAGGCAAATTGTTCGAGTACGGTTCTGAGGGAGTAGAGCTCCTTCAGATCGCGTCTGGTGATACTCCGCACGGACAGCCCCTTGTAAGGGATGCTGATCACCAGACCGCTGTCGACCAGCTCCCGGATCGCTTCGCGAAGCGGCGCGCGGCTTACCCCCAGCCGGGTGGCCAGATCGGTCTCGGTGAGACGCTCTCCGGGGGAGACCTTTCCGCCGACGATGAGATCACGCAGTTTGCGGACGATCTGACCGCGCCGGGTCTGGTCGTCAATGGGCTGCAGGTTCGAGAGGGCTGTCATATCCGTCACGCGGTATTCTGTTCAAGAAGTTCTCTATAGAGCATTTGCAGCCGCCGGGTCACCGGTCCCGCGCCCGCCTGCCCTCCGATCTGCCGTCCGTCGATTTCCGCGACCGGTGTCTGGGCCCCGAAGGTGCCGGTCAGAAAGGCCTCGTCGGCGCTGTAGGTGTCGAAGAGGGAGTAGTTGCGCTCGTATACGGGAATGCCGTTGGCCCTGCAGAGATCGATGATCTTCTGCCGGGTGACGCCATTCATGCAGTAGTCGCCGCTTGAGGTCCAGACCTCGCCCTTGCGCACAATAAAGAAATTGCAGGCGTTGGTCGTGTTGACGAAGCCGTGCGGGTCCAGCATCAGGGCTTCGTCCGCACCGGCCTGCTCGGCCTGCAGACAGGCAATGACACAGTTCAGCTTGGAATGGGAATTGTATTTGGCATCCTGCGACATGGGCAGGCCGCGCACCTGGGGGACCGTGGCCAGCCGGATGCCCTTTTGCTGCAGCCGCTCGGCCGGTCTGGAGTGCTCGATGATGATGACGATTGTGGGACCCGATCGCGAAAGGCGCGGGTGCTGGAAGGGTTTCGCCTTGATGCCGCGGGTGACCATCAGCCGGCAGTGGGCGTCGTCCGTCATGCCGTTGGCCTCGGCCGTACGGGTGAGGGCGTCGAGGATGCCGGCGCGGTCCAGCCCGATGTCGATGCCCACGGCCTTGCAGCTTCCAAACAGCCGGTCCATGTGTTCGTCAAAAAAGCCCCATTTTCCATTGTGCAGGCGCATGCCTTCCCACATGCCGTCACCGAGCAGGAAGCCGGAATCGTAAACCGAGACCTTGGCGTCGTCGCGGTGAAGGATGTCGCCGTTCACGTAGATTTTGATGTCGCGGTTACGGGCATCGTCATCCGCATCGTGGGTGCTATGGCTTTCGGCGGTGCTGTTGTCGGGGACAGTGGTGGGGGTGTTCTGATTCATGGTTGTGAAAACTCCTTAATCGAGCTGTGGCTCCGGCAAGCGGAAGGTGCCATGCCCGCGCAGGAAGTTCCTGGTTCCTTCTTCTTTCGGGTGAATGAGTACCGATCTGGGGTCGCCCTGTTCGAGGATGTTGCCCTGCGACAGGAACAGCACCCGGTCCGCGACGGTATAGGCGAAGCCCAGTTCGTGGGTGACGATCAGCATGGTCATGCCTTCGTCCGCGAGTTCCTTCATGGTCTCCAGAACTTCGCCGACAAGTTCCGGATCCAGTGCCGAGGTCGCCTCGTCGAACAGCATGATTTCGGGCTCCATCGCGAGGGCCCGGGCGATGGCCACACGCTGCTGCTGACCGCCGGAAAGCTGCGAGGGATAGGCGTCGGCTTTCCAGGCAAGCCCGACTTTATGCAGGTATTTGTCGGCGCGCCCGCTGCATTCGGCGGCATCGAGCCCGAGGACCGTCCGGGGGCCTTCGCTGACGTTCTGTTTCACGGTCATGTGGGGGAAGAGATTGAAGTGCTGAAACACCATGCCGACGCGCGCCCGCAGCGGCGTCAGCTCCTTTTCCTTATAAACGATGCCTCCGCCGTTTTCGGTGCCGACCGCCTGTCCCTGCAGGACGATACGGCCCGACGTGGGGATCTCCATGAAGTTTATACAGCGCAGCATGGTCGATTTTCCCGAGCCGGAGGCTCCCAGCAGAACCACCGTCTCGCCGCGTTTTACCGTCAGGTCGATACCCTTCAGGACTTCGAGTTCTCCGAAGGTCTTGTGGAGGTTTTCAATTTTCAGAACCTCTGTCATGGTCCTAAGTCCTTGCTCTAAAGCGGGATTCAAGCCGTTGCACCAGAACCGCCACCGGGTAGATCAGGGCAAAGAAGATCAGGGCGACAGCCGTGTACATTTCGATCGGGTTGAACTCGATCGTCGAGATGGTTTTCGCCTGATGCATAAGTTCGCCGTAGGCGATGACCGACGCCAGCGATGTCATCTTCATCAGTTCGACCGCCCGATTCATGAAGGCCGGGATCATGCGCCGGATGGCCTGGGGCAGAATGATGCGCCGCATCTGCCGGGAATAGTCCATGCCCAGTGCTTTCGCGGCCTCCCACTGCCCCCTGTCGATCGACTGAATACCGGCGCGGTAGATTTCCGAGCAGAATGCCGTGGTGTTCAGGCTCAGGCCCAGTGCGGCGGCGGTAAAGGCGTTGATTTCAAAGGGGGAGATGATCGGGAAGGCGAAGAAGAACCAGACGATCTGAACCAGCACCGGCGTGTTACGGAAAACTTCAACGAAGGCGGTTGCCGGCCAGTGGAAAACCGGGTTGCGCGAATAGCGGGCGGCCCCGACGAACAGGCCGAAGAACAACCCGGTCACCAGGCAGACGAGGCCCAGAACCACGGTGTTCCTGACGCCGAGCAGAAGCAGCTGCCGATTGGCCAGAACAGCCGAGAAATCCCAGGTGTATTCCATATCGGCGACCCTAATGCGCTGTCGTTTCGCCCGAGCGCGCCAGATGTCGCTCGAGCTGGCGGACGCCAAGGGAGCATCCGAAAATCACAACGAAATATATGCCGGCCGCGACCGTGAAGACTTCCAGTGAACGATAAGTCGACTGCGCGATGCTGTTGGCCTGATAGAGGACGTCGGCATAGGAAATCGTGCTGACCAGCGTGGTGGTCTTCATCAGCTCGATGGCGCGTTCGAGAAAGGCCGGGATCATGCGTTTCACTGCCTGCGGCAGGATAATCCGCCGGAGCGTCCTGTTCCGGTCCATCCCGATCGCCTTGGCGGCTTCCCACTGTCCCCGGTCGATTGAAATGATGCCGCCCCGGAAAACTTCGGCAAAGAAGGCCGACGACTGAAGCGAGAAGGTCAGGACCGAAGCCCGGAAGGGATCGATCTCGACGCCGATCAGAATGGGCAGGGCAAAGAAGAACCAGAAAAGCTGGGCAATGGGCGGAGTGGAGCGGAGAAATTCGATCACGATGCCCACCGGCACCCGTACGATCCACACCCCGTAGAGCCGCAGGAGCGCCAGCAGAAGTCCCAGCGGAACCCCGAACAGAAGGGCGAGTCCCGTCACTTTCAGCGTGTTCACGAGGCCCAGCATCAGAAGATCGAAATCTCTGAAGACAATGCCGAAGTCCCAGTCGTATCCCATGCTCAGGGCCCTGCGTTCAAAAGCCTGCGTTCAAAAGATGACGCGGCGGCCGGGACGGGGGCCGTTGCCTGTCCCGGCCGCTGTCACCTGCTACCAGTTTTCCCGGCGGATTGCGGGAACCGTCGAGGGATCGACGCCGAAGGTTTCAAGGAACTCTTCATACCAGGCCTGGGTCTGCCCGGTTTCGTAATAGTAGGAAATCGCGGTGTTTACCCAGTCACGGAAGGTCTTGTCGGTTTCACGGCGGATGCCGACGGATGATGCGGACTGCCGGATCGGGGAGGGCAGTACGATCTGACCCCGGCCGATTTTCTTGCGCATGGCAATCAGCGGCGGGTGGAACAGGGAAACTGCGTTGACCCGGCGGGACTGGAAGGCCGCGACCGATTCACCGTTGGACGGAAACCGCAGGATTTCGGCGGCCGGCAGACGCGAGGTCACGTAGCGGTCCATGGTCGTTCCCTGGGTAACCGCGATCTTGATCCCTTCCTTGTTCAGATCGTCCCAGCTCGCGATCCTGAGGTCGTCGTCTGCCAGTACGGCCAGCGCATAGTACAGAAGAGGGTGAGCGGGAAAGTCGACGGCCATGGCGCGGGCCGGCGTTGCGTCGAGCACGAACATCACGTCGATCTTGTTCGCCTGCAGGGCGGCGACGGCTGTACCCCAGGTGACTTCGACCGGCTCGAACTTCACGCCGAGCTGTTCCGCCATCGCGTTGCCGATCGACGAGCCGAGACCCGTCCATTTTTCGTCTGACGGTGCCTTGTAGAACCATGGCGGCGCCTGGGTGACGCCGACCCGAAGGCTTCCCCGGTCCTTGATGGCGTCCCATGTCGATGTGTCCTGGGCCCGGACCGGTCCGGACCAAACGAATATCGTTGCCAGGATGGCGGCCGCTGCCGTCAGCCTGGAGAAAAGTGATTTGAGCATGATTTTTCTCCCTGTCGCTTGAGCTCGATTTCAAATAATAAGATTGTCGACAATCTGTCAATTGAAATCACTTCCCGCGAATGGCTCAGGGAGGACAGGCCGGGGATCCTCAGCAGAATCCGCCGGCTGAAGCCGAGTGGCAGTTTTTCAGCCCTTGCCGCAGAACGCCGGTTGAGGCCCCACAGCTAGGTCAGATCCGGTTTGGATGGAATCGCCGCAAGCGATCCGCCGTGCTGGTGAATCTGATCCAACTATATGATAGTGAGCGGATTCACATAGATCGCCGAAACCACGAAGTGGTTCCGACAAAACATGATCCGATCTAGCTGCCTGTCCGCGGCATCCGTCCTTCGATGGCGTAGGCGGGGTCGTTGTAGCCCGGCGTCGAGGCGTGGCCGGTTTTCACGAGACCGTCGATCAGGGCCTCGTCCTCGGCGGTGAAGCGGTATTCGAGCGAACCGAGGTTTTCTTTCCATTGTTCGAGAGTCCGGGGGCCGGCGATGGCGCCCGTGACCAGCCTGTTGTTGAACAGCCATGCCAATGCGAACTGTCCGGCGGTGATGCCGCGCGCCTCGGCGTGCTGCCTGATGGTCCGGGCCAGAACCAGCGATTCCCGCCGCCACTCGGTTTCCATGATCCGCTTGTCGTTGGCGCCCGCGCGGCTGTCGTCCGACGGGGCCGCATCGGGATCGTACTTGCCGGTCAGGATGCCCCGGGCCAGCGGGCTGTAGGGAAAGACGCCAAGCCCGTAGTGGTCGCAGGCGGGCAGGTGTTCGACCTCCATGGTCCGGTTCAGGGCATTGTAGAGCGGCTGGCTGACGACCGGCCGTGGAACCCCGAGGCTGTCGCAGAGGCGGCAGATCTCGGCGATGCGCCAGCTGCGGAAGTTGCTGACCCCGAAATAGCGGGTCTTACCCTGGGCGATCAGGTCACCGAGGGCACGGAGGGTTTCCTCGAGCGGGGTGCTCAGGTCCTCTTTGTGGAGATAGAGGATATCGACATAGTCCGTGCCCAGCCGGGTCAGGCTGTCTTCCAGGGCCTGGATCAGCCAGCGTCGGCTGAGGCCGCGCCGGTTCGGCCCTTCGCCCATGATGTTGGCGGCCTTTGTCGCGAGGATCCACCAGTCCCGGTCGCCGCGCAGGGCACGGCCCACGATCCGCTCGGACTCACCATCGTTATAGACGTCGGCCGTATCGATGAAATTGAGGCCCTGTTCGCGGGCGAGGGAGATGATCGACTGCGACTCCGCTTCGTCGCTGCGTCCGCCGAACATCATGGTGCCCAGGCAGAGTTTCGTGACCTTGAGGCCGCTGCGGCCGAGACTGCGGTATTCCATGCCTGTCGTTTTCTCCCGTTATGCCGCTGAGGGCCTGCATCTGCAGGCTGCCGAGGCTTTCGGTGCCTGATTTCAACGACAGTTTCTCACAGAAGATCGTACAACCGCAATGCGGCGGCTGTTGTCATCCCGAGGTTTCAGGCGGTTTGGGCCAGCAGCGTTTCCGCCCGGGCCTGACGGATGATCTGCAGGGACGACCAGAGGAAGAGGCCGGCCATGATCCCGGCGACGGCCAGATCGGGCCAGGCGGTGCCGCTGGCCCAGACGCCGCTGGCCGCCAGCATGACCGCAATGTTGCCGATGGCGTCGTTGCGGCTGCAGAGCCAGACCGAGCGGACGTTGGAATCGCCGTCACGGTATTTCAGGAGCAGGAGCACCGAAGCCAGGTTCGCCAGCAGGGCCAGAAACCCGACCATGCCCATCACCTCGGCCTGCGGAACGCCCGTGGACAGAACATGGTACAGGGTCGAGCTGAACACCCAGAGGCCCATGAAGGCCAGGGATATGCCCTTGAGCAGGGCGGCGCGGGCACGCACGAGAAGCGGCATGCCGATGACCGCCAGGCTGATGGCGTAAGTAGCGGTATCGCCCAGAAAGTCGAGCGCATCCGCCTGCAATGCCAGCGACCCGGCGGCAATGCCCGCCAGAATCTCGGTCACGAACATGGCGCCGTTGATCGCGATGACCAGGATCAGTACGCGCCTGAAGTCCTTCGACGCCCCGTCGAACCTGCTTTCATGACCACAACATCCCGCCAAGACACCGACTCCTCACGCTTTTCCGCATCACTTGATTTTCGCCTGATCAGTAAGGTAATATCTATAGTTACTATAGGTTCAAGGGAAAAATGCCATGCCAGAAGGACGCAGCCAATCCGCCGGAAGCGCCGCCGGCTTCACGATCGGCCGACTGTCGCGCGAAACCGGCTGCAAGGTGCCGACCATCCGCTATTACGAGCAGATCGGTCTTTTGCCCGCGCCCGGACGTTCGGCGGGAAATCATCGTGTTTACGGGCAGGTTCATCTGTCGCGCCTGGCCTTCATCCGGCACAGCCGGGAGCTCGGGTTTTCTCAGGCCGAGATCCGTCAGTTACTGGACCTCTCCGATCACCCCGAGCAGTCCTGCAGCGAAATCAACGAGATCGCCCAGCGGCATCTGGAGGATGTCAACAACCGGATCAGCCGTCTTGAGGCCCTGAAGGTGGAGCTTGAGCGGATGGTGCGGGCCTGCCGGGGCGGCAAGGTCGAAGATTGCAGGGTGATCGATACCCTGGCGGATCATGCGCACGGCAACTGCCTGACGCCACATCACTGATGCGATTTCGGACCATCGGGCCGCGGGTGGTCATCCGGCGTTCCGGCCGATTTCCCGGCGGCAGGCCGGTGCCCGGACATCTCCGGGACATCATGCCGCGCCAAAGGCGCTTGACTTCGCGGCGGCGATTGCACAAGGGATAAGCCATGTTCCATAAAGTTGATTTGCTATCGGCCTCCCTCTCGGCGGTTCTTCGTTGCGGCAAGGGACGGTTCCGCAGTCTTGACGCCTGCCCGGGGACGTTTCTGTCCAACGCTGCCTTGAGAGAAGTTCCCATCAGATGACGCAATCCCGCCCGTCGGGCCACAGCACCGCAAAGTTCGAGCCTGTCTCACGCCGCGATGGCACAACAAGCTCGGACCGCCCCGCCAGCAAGGAGCTGTCGCATCTGGTCAGGCTCTGGCAGTTCGTGAGCCCCTATAAGCTGCAGGTCGGCGGCGCATTGATCGCGCTTGTGGTCGCGGCGACAACGGTTCTGGGGTTGGGTTTCGGTCTGCGGACACTGGTCGACGACGGCTTTGCCAGCGAGAACGCCGCGCTGCTGGATCAGGCGGTGATGGTGCTGCTGGGCGTAGTGGTTCTGCTGGCCGCCGCCAGCTACAGCCGGTTCTATCTTGTCTCCTGGATCGGCGAGCGGGTGGTGGCGGATATCCGCAAGGCGGTCTTCAATCATCTGATCACGCTTTCGCCGGCCTACTTCGAGATCACCCGCACCGGCGAAGTTCTTTCGCGCCTGACCACCGACACGACGCTGTTGCAGATGGTGGTCGGTTCGTCGGTCTCCGTCGCGCTGCGGAACTTTCTGCTGTTCGTCGGCGGATCGGTTCTGCTGACCGTGACCAGCGCAAAGCTGACCGGCATGGTGTTCCTGGTGGTGCCGGTCGTGGTGCTGCCGATTATCATCTACGGACGGCGCGTGCGGCGCCTGAGCCGCGACAGTCAGGACCGGGTTGCCGATCTGGGCGCCTATGCGGACGAAGCCCTGGGGGCGATCCGGACGGTTCAGGCCTTTGGTCATGAGGCAATCGACCGCGCACGCTTCGGCGGCCGGGCCGAGGATGCCTTCGACACCTCGGTTTCGCGGATCCGGGCCCGCGCGATGCTGACGGCGGTGGTCATCATGCTGGTGTTCGGTGCGGTCAGTGCGATCCTCTGGGTCGGCGGCCGGGACGTTCTGGAGGGGCGGATCTCGCCGGGCGAGCTCTCCGCCTTTGTCTTCTATGCCATCGTGGTCGCAGGATCGGTCGGCGCGATCAGCGAGGTGGTCGGCGATCTGCAGCGGGCCTCGGGGGCGACGGAGCGGCTGTTTGACCTTCTGGCGACCAGGACCGACATCGCGCCGCCGCTGGTCGCCGAGCGGCTGCCGGAGCCTGCGCAAGGCGCCATCTCCTTTGAAAAGGTCCTGTTCCATTATCCCGCCCGTCCGGACGACGCGGCGCTGCACGGCCTGGATCTCCAGATCAGTGCCGGAGAGAAGATTGCCATCGTCGGTCCTTCGGGCGCCGGCAAGACGACGGTGTTTCAGCTGCTGCTGCGTTTCTACGATCCGCAGGGCGGCCGGATCCGTCTCGATGGGGTCGAGCTGACCAGAGCAGATCCGCTGGAGCTGCGCAGCCGGATCGGGCTGGTGCCGCAGGAACCGGTGATCTTTTCCGCGAATGCCTGGGAGAATATCCGCTACGGCCGGCCCGGCGCCAGCGACGAAGAGGTGCTGCAGGCCGCGGAAGCGGCGGCGGCGAAGGATTTCCTCGATCGCTTGCCCGATGGCTTTGATACCTTTTTGGGGGAGCGCGGAGTCCGCCTGTCCGGCGGGCAGCGCCAGCGTCTGGCGATCGCCCGGGCGATCCTGCGCGATCCGGCGGTGCTGCTTCTGGACGAGGCGACCAGCGCCCTCGATGCCGAGAGTGAGCGGGCGGTGCAGACGGCACTCGACCGTCTGATGACCGACCGGACCACACTGGTGATCGCCCATCGCCTGGCGACGGTGCTGAAAGCCGACCGGATTCTGGTGCTGGATCAGGGACGGATCGTCGCCAGCGGCACCCACGAAGATCTGATCCGCCAGGGCGGGCTCTATGCGCGTCTGGCAGAGCTGCAGTTCGGTGAGGCGGAAATGTCCGGCGAGCTGAGAAGTACGGCGAGCTGAGGACGTCTGCCGGACGCTGATGACGGCTCATCGAAAGCAAACTGCGGCTTCCGGCCGGGGCATACCGCTCCTGAGGGCATAACGCCCTTGGGGGCATAACGCGGGCCGCAGGTTATTGCTGGGTCAGCTTGAGTTCGATCCGCCGGTTGCGGCGATAGGCGATCTCGTCGTTGCCTTCTTCGATCGGCTGAAACTCGCCGAAGCCGGTGGCCGCCAGGCGGTTGGCCGGAATGCCCTGTGCATTGAGAAACTTCACCACGGAAATGGCGCGCGCGGTGGAGAGTTCCCAGTTCGAAGGGAAGGCGGCGGTGTTGATCGGCTGACGGTCAGTGTGTCCATCGACCTGCAGAACCCATTCGAGGTCAGGCGGGATGGTGCGCGAGATTTCGCGCAGGGTGGCGGCCAGACTGGCCAGCTGGGTCTTGCCGGCCTCCTCGAGCTGTGCGGCGCCGCTGGTGAAGAGAACTTCAGACTGAAAGACGAAGCGGTCGCCGACCACACGCACGTCCTGGCGGTTGCCCAGAACCTCCCGCAGCCGTCCGAAAAATTCCGAACGATAGCGCGCCAGTTCCTGCACCTTGCTGGCAAGCGCAACATTGAGCCGGCTGCCCAGATCGGCGATCTGCACTTCCTGCTCGAGGTTCTTGGCTTCCGTGGCTTCCAGGGTCACGGCAATACGCGCCAGCTGCTGCCGCAGGGCGGCGATCTGGCGGTTCAGGAGGACGACTTCGGTCTGTGCCTTCTCGGTCAGCTCTTCCTGTGCCGCGACGGCTTCCTCGGCGGTGACCAGACCGGACGTCAGCTCGTCGCGCATCTGCTGCAGCAGGGCCAGTTCCGCAAGCTGGGCTTCGACCGTCTCGCGGTCGGCCTCAATGGTCTTGTAGGCGTCTTCCAGTTGGGTCCTGGCGAGGGTGGCTTCTTCCTCGCGCAGACGTTTCAGCAGGGCGAGTTCGGCCAGCTGGGTCTCGATGACTTCCTTGTCCGCGTCCAGGGTCCGGTAGGCTTTATCCAGCTCGGCTGCCGCTTTTGCGGTTTCGTCTTCCCGGAGTTTCTTCAGGGCCGCCAGCTCGGCCAGCTGCACCTCGATCTTTTCCTTGTCGGCTTCGATTGTGCTGTAGGCCGTTTTCAGTTCTTCGGCGCTGCGGGCGATTTCCGCTGCGCTCAGGCCAAGGCGTCTGGCCAGATCCTCTTTCTCGCCCTGAAGTTCGGTCCGTTCGGCCTGCAGTGCGGCGGCTTCGGCCTCGCGTTCGCTCAGGCTCGTGGTCAGGCTGTCGCGTTCATCGATCATGGCCGCGAGCTGGTTGCTCAGGCTGTCCTGCTTGAGCTGCGCCTCGTCGTACTGGCGGGCGAGACTGGCGAGCTGGCTCTCAAGGCTGTCGCGCCGGGAGGTCGACTCTTCGAGTTGCGATGTCAGGGCATCGCGCTCGTCGTTCATATTTGCGAGCTGGCTCTGCAGGGTGTCGCGGGCGGCGAGGGAAGAGCTGAGCTGAGCGGAAAGATCGGAGGACTGGATGCGCAGATCGGCGTTCTCCCGGCGCTCCAGGGACAGCAGGTCGGCGAGCTGGCTGACTTCGCGTTCGAGTTTCTGCAGGGCCGCGTCCCGGCCGCTTAGCGCAAGGCTGAGAAAAAACTGGGCGATCATGAAGACCATCAGCACGAAGATGACGACCATCAACAGGCTGGCCAGACCGTCGACGAAACCGGGCCATATGTTCACCGATCGTCGTGTGCCGCCTCGGCCCTTGGAATACATCTATAGCGTCCTACTCGCTTTCCTCGGCGATGGCGGCGATGGTGCGGGTCAGAAGGCGGATCTCGCCGCGGATCTCCTGAATGGCATTCTCGCGCCCGCTGGAAAGATCGGTGGCAATGCGTTCGAGGCGAAGATCGACATTGCGCAGATGTCCGCGCGAGGCGTCATCCAGAACGGCGGGGACGGCCTGGGTTTCGTTGTCAGCCAGCTTTATCATGATCTGTTTCAGCTGGTTCTGGTTTTCGGCCATCTTGATCATGACGCTCTGCTCGGTCCGCATCTGATCCGTGAGCGTTGAGAGGCGGTCGGTCAGGCCAGCCAGGCCCTGCGTCATGGACGCGCGATCTTCTTCCCCGCGCGAGATTGTTCTTTGCAGCTGATCCAGGCTGTCGGCGGTTTTTTCCAGCAGGGCCTGAATGAAAGCCGGGACCGACTGGTCGCCGTCGCCGCCGCCGGGGACGCCGCCGCTGGACAGCTTGGTTATGCTGGAGAGCCATTCCTCGAGTTCGTTGAGGAAGCGGTTATGGGCCTGACCTGCCTGGAGCTCCAGAAATCCGAGCACCAGAGAGCCCGCGAGACCGAACAGCGATGAACTGAACGCCGTGCCCATGCCGGCCAGAGGTGTCGCCAGTCCGCTTTTCAGGTCTTCGAACAGGGCGGCCGGATCGTCGATCGCGCCGGTCAGCCCGCCGATCGTGTCGGCGACGGCGGTCACGGTTTCCAGCAGTCCCCAGAAGGTGCCGAGCAGACCCAGAAAAATCAGAAGACCGATCAGGTAGCGGGAAAGCTCGTGGGATTCTTCGATGCGGCTGTGGATCCCGTCGAGCAGCGTGCGCATCGACATGGTCGAAAGAGAAAGCCGCCCCGCGCGGTCGCCCAGCATGTTTGCCATGGGGCCAAGCAGACGGGGGGGCCTGTTCTCCGAGAGCGTTCCGGGAAAAATCAGACCACCCTTGCTCTCACGCCGCAGGCGGTCGAGCCAGTCGACCTCGGGGTTCAGGCGCCAGACCTGAAGGAAGATGTAGGCAATCCCCAGAACCAGCACGAAGAGGATCAGGCCGTTGAAAAGCTCATTGGCCTGAAAGGCGTCAACAATTTTTTCTGCGAGGGCGAAGACCGCCAGTCCAACGAGCGCCAGAAAGATGCCCATATGGATCAAGTAACGCTTTGGCCGGTTCATAGTCCGCTATTTTGCCTCGCGGCTTGGTCTGATTACTGCAGCGTAAAAATGCTGCGACGAAACTCCAGCGCGTTTAACCCGACGGCGAATCTCCGTCAAGGTTACACGCTTTATCTTTTGGCGGGAACAATATCAACGCGATCGGGCGATCCACCGGTTGTTTTATTACCCAGTGCCCTGACCTGCATGCGGGCGGGACGAACGCCTTTGCCAATCAGGTAGGCACGCACGGCCATTGCACGTGACAGGGACAGGCGGCGTGCCTGCGTTGCATCGATGTTGGTCTGACCGGCATAAGCGAAAAGCTGAACTTCACTCGATTCGTTAGCAAGCATGGTTTGTGCAACGCTCTCGAGGGCCAGCTTCGCCGGCCCACTCAACGCAGCTTCGTCCTGACTGAACAGAACCTGGACTTCGCTCACTGCTGCGGCGGTGTCGCCGCGAGACGCGCTTTGTGCGCTCGGTGTCGGGCTTGCAGTGGTTTCAGGCGCTGCCTGGGATTTCTGCGCGCTGGAGCCGTTGGACGGAACGACGGGCGGCGGCGGTGGCGGTGGCGGTGTCAGGGTCGCGGTGGTTTCCTTCAGCGTCGGCGCCGGAGCGCCTGGCGGGGCTTTATCCGGCAGAGCAGCCTGCGGTACGGCTTTCGGCGGTGATGTTTCCGCAAGAGGCTTGGGAGCGATTTTCGGTGGTGGCGGTGCAACAACAGCGGCCGGTGCGGGCGGCGGCGGCGCTTTTGGCACCGGTGCAGCGACAGCGGCTGGTGCAGGCGCTGCCGGCACAGGGACGGCTTGTTTCGCGGGGGCAGCAGGTGCCGGTGCCGGTGCCGGGGTTTTTGCCTGTGGCTGAACAACCGTGGTCCTGGCAGGCGGCTGTGGAGCCGCTTTTGCCGGTACAGCGTTCGGGGCTGCCGGCTGTTGGCTCATGCTTGGCGGAAGCGGTACGAGCAGCCGGGATTCCGCGTTGTCACCGCTCGCCGATGGAGGCGTCGAGCCGGCACGCGCGCTGCCCGGCGCGGGGGTGATCCCGGAGAAGGAATACTTCGAACCGGACGTGTTTCCCGGGTCGTCAAGTGTTACCCGGCTTCGCGGGGTCTGCTGGGGCGGAAACAACAGCGTTCCCGGCCGGGTCACGTAAAACGGGGTGCCGTCTGTGTTGGTACCGACCACAGCGCCTGGCGAGCTGTAGCTTGGCTGGACCGGATAGTTGCCCCGGGCGCCGTACGGGAGCACCGGAACATCCTGCTGCGTGATGCTGTCCAACAGAGCGTCATTGACGATAACATTGGAACCCGCGAACGAAAGTCCCGGCTGCGCCAGGGCGGCCGCGGACGAAATCAAAACGGCAAGACACAAACGGCTGCTGTTCAGGGAAAACCTGCAGTGGGCCGTGTTGTGTCGGGCCGTATCACGCCTGATCGGATTATGCTGGACGGTCGGATCCAACAGCGCGCCGCCCGCCTTTTCCGGCGATGGAGTCGTCGCTGTGTCGATCCGGTGTGCTTGTCGAGTCATTCGTTCCCCACCGAGAGATTCTCTTTGCGAATCCGGCTGCTAGCTTAAGCGCCTGCAGGCGCGCCGACAACTTCTTTAGCCAAATGCAGGACCTGCAATGAAGATTGGGCGCATGCGATCCGTACTCTCTAGCCAAAAGAGGATAACAATCTGTTAACCTTCTTCGTTCCGCAAGGGGACAACTGCAGGTCTGAGGACGCCAGGGGTTTTGCGGAACCGTACGTGTCCCCGCGCTCCTGTGTTCAGTTTGCGAAGCTCTGGTCCGGGACTATTTTTCGCGCGCCGAGCGCAGAAGCTTGACCAGGTCCGTGTGCAGATCGAGGTTTGCCGCCAGGATGCCGTCGCCGTCGAACTTGTAGGTGTTGCCTTTGATGGTGCTGACCTGGCCTCCGGCCTCGCGTACCAGAAGGATACCTGCCGCGGTGTCCCAGGGCGAAAGATCGCGCTCCCAGAAGCCGTCGAGACGTCCGGCCGCGACATAAGCCAGATCGAGGGCGGCGGCGCCCCAACGGCGGATGCCGGCGGTGACCGCTGTGACCGCATTGACTTCTTTCAGAAACACATCCCTGTCACCGTGACCGAGAAAGGGTGCTCCGGTTCCGATCAGGGCAATGTCCATCGACGAACGTGCGGACACTCTGATCCGACGGTCGTTCAGCACAGCACCGGCGCCTTTTTCCGCGGTGAACATCTCGTCCTTGATGGGGTCGTAAACCACAGCGGCGATGATCTCGCCCTGTTCCTCCAGCGCGATCGAAATCGCGAAGTGGGGCAGGCCGTGAAGGAAGTTCGAGGTGCCGTCGAGCGGATCGACGATCCAGCGGCGATTGTTTTCGTCGGTGCCCTTGGTCTCGCCGGATTCTTCGGTCAGAAAGCCGTATCCGGGACGGGCGTAGGCGAGCTCTTCGCGAAGCGTCTTGTCGGCCTTGAGGTCGGCCGTCGAAACGAAGTCTGCCGGTCCTTTTTTCGAGACCTGCAGATTTTCGACCTCTCCGAAGTCGCGCTTCAGCCCGCGTGCAGCCTTCATGGCTGCACGGGTCATGACGGTGATGAGGGGCGAACGAGTGGCCATTATTTGGTTTCCGGATCAGGGGGCGTGCAGGGACAGATGAAAGCGGGGCGGTAAGTTTCCGGGTGTCAGTTCTTGGCGCGTTCCACATAGGAAGCGTCTGCCGTGTTCACAACGACGCGGGTTCCCGCTTCGATATGCGGCGGAACCATGATCTTGACACCGTTGTCCAGCATGGCCGGTTTAAAGGACGAGGATGCGGTCTGACCCTTGACCACCGGATCGGCTTCGGCGATCTCGGCCACAATGGTGTCGGGCAGCATAACGGAAATCGGTTCGCCCTCGTAGGTTTCCATGGTGACCGTCATGCCGTCCTGCAGAAAGGCGACGGGCTCGCCGACCAGATCGCTGTGCAGCATCACCTGCTCATAGTTCTCGATATCCATGAACGTCAGCATGTCGCCATCGGCAAAGAGAAACTGATATTCCTTCTGGTCGAGCCGTACCCGCTCGACGTCCTCGCTGGCGCGGAACCGCTCGTTCAGCTTGGTTCCATCGCGGATATCCTTGAGTTCGACCTGAAGATAGGCGCCACCCTTGCCGGGCTGGGTGTGCTGAATTTTCATGGCGCGCCAGAGACGGTTTTTGTGTTCGACGATGTTTCCGGGACGAATGGCATTACCGTTTATCTTCATGATCGTATATCCAGGTTCAGGCTGTATTCCAGCCAGTTTCCGTAGTGAGCATTAGCTGCGCCGGGCCGGTTTCCGCTCTGAAGGACCGGATCCGGCGGTTTAAGCGTCGGTCGGCAACAAAGGAATGGAAAAATGGCTCAAGGCGAAAAGCGGGCGGAAGCTAGCAGTTCGTCTTGTCTCAGGCAATGGGATGCTGCCGATTGCCGCTTTTGCACCAAAAACCCGCCGTTTACAGGTTTCGCCGCGTGGAACCGGAGGGTTTTTGCTCACTTCCGGTGGTGTTGTGCAGCGCTGCGTCATCCCATGGCTTTTTCGCCGGATCAGGCCAGCTTCCGGGCAATCCGCTTGAGGGTTTCGACCGGATCGCCTCCGGCACTCCAGAAACCGGCGCCCAGGGCGACAAAGTCGGCGCCGGCTTCGGCCAGAGCGGCGCAGTCCTTTTCATCGAGCGCATCCAGGGCGACGCAGGGAACCTCGATCATCGCCTGCCACCATTCCAGGACGGCCTCAAAGGTCGGGGCGGCTTCGTCGGGAAACGCGTCGTCGGCTTCCGGATCGGCGCTGTCCGCCGCGATCTCTGCGGCGGACTCTCCGGCGGACTCTCTGGGAGCCGGTCGTCTGAAGGCGACATAGTCGGCACCGCGATCGGCCGCTTCCATCGCCAGGTGGCGGGACAGACCGCAGTCGACACCGACAATGGCATCGGTGCCGAGCAGCTTGCGCGCACCGGCGTAAGCCTTCGGGTTGGTCAGGTGTACGCCGTCACAGCCGGTCTCAAGCGCCAGCCCGGCGTCGTCTTCCACGACCACGGCGACCCCCAGATTCTGCGCAAGGGGGCGCAACAGCCCGATGTTGCTGCGCGTGACCGCATTCCCCGCTTCGCTACGCGGCAGAAGCAGGCAATCGATGGCGCCGGTGCTCAGGATATCTGCGAGCGACCTGGCGAAGGTGTCGGCCGGGCGATCGGGTGATCCCAGATCGGAGGGCGCGATGAGATAAAGATGACAGGACATAGGCAGCTAATAGAGGAGGGACGCGGGGATATCAATTGCTTCCATCGCTGCATTCGCCGGCGAGCCACGTCCGGCAGCGATCCCGAGGCCCGGTCACACCCAGAAGATCGAGGCCCCGCGGGCGTTTCGTGACGATAACGGCATTCTGCACTCCGGCGATTTCCGACAGTTTGGCGAGCGTTGCGGCGGCGCCGGTGAAACAGATGCGCGTGGCGCCGTGACGCAGGGCCTCCAGCACACAACCGGGTTTGTCTCCGCAGTCCAGCGTTGCCGTCACGTCGAGCAGGCGGGCGCCGGGCACGGCATCCAGCGCCTGTTCGATCAGGGACAGGAACCAGGCGGGACCGCTCTGCAGCCCTGCATCGGGGGCTGAGACCAGGGCGATGGCTGTCTCTGCTTCCAGCGCGGCGATCAGGGCATCGCAGGTCTGTTCGAAGGAATGAACGATGATGACGGGTCTGTTCATGGCAGGATCATATCCCGGCGCTGCGTCAAAGGGCGAGCGCGCAAAGAAAAAGCGGGGCGTTTGAGGCCCCGCTTTTGTACATTTCACCGGATCCCCGGGATATTCTAGAGCAGTTTGCCCATGGCAATCGCGGTGTCGCTCATGCGGTTCGAGAAACCCCATTCGTTGTCGTACCAGGCCATGACGCGGACGAATCGGCCGTCGATGACCTGGGTTTCCTTGAGATCGAAGGTCGAACTTGCCGGATTGTGGTTGAAGTCGCAGGACACCAGCGGTTTGTCGTTGGTGTCCAGGACGCCCGCCAGTTTGCCGGCCGCAGCTGCGGAGATCGCGCCGTTGACGGCCTCGATCGAGGTGTCTTTCCTGGAGCGGAAGGTCAGATCGATCAGGCTGACGTTGGGCGTCGGGACGCGGATCGAGGTGCCGTCCAGCTTGCCCTTGAGTTCCGGCAGGACCAGCCCGACCGCACGGGCGGCTCCGGTCGAGGTCGGGATCATGGAAACCGACGCGGCGCGGGCGCGGGCGAGATCCGGGTGCAGTGTATCCACAGTCCGCTGATCGCCGGTGAAGGAGTGGATCGTGGTCATGAAGCCATGCTCGATCCCGACAGCTTCGTTCAGCACGTAGGCGACGGGGGCAAGGCAGTTGGTGGTGCAGGATGCGTTGGAAACCACCGTGTGCTCGCTGGTCAGCTGGTCGCTGTTGACGCCGTAAACCACCGTGAGATCGGCGTTGGTGCAGGGAGCGGAGACCAGGACCCGCTTGGCGCCGGCGGCCAGATGCTTTGCTGCCGCGTCGCGGGTGGCGAAGATGCCGGTGCATTCCATGACGATGTCGACGCCGAGTTCTCCCCAGGGAAGCGCGGCGGGATCGCGCTCGGACAGGACCTTGATGGCCTTGCCGTCGACGATGATGCTGTCTTCGCTGGCACCGACTTCACCGGGATAAATGCCATGGACCGAATCGTATTTCAGCAAATGCGCGTTATCGGCGGGAGAGCCCAGGTCGTTGATTGCAACAAACTCAAGGTCACTGCGTTTGGATTCCATGGCGGCGCGAAACACCAGGCGTCCGATTCGCCCAAAGCCATTAATTGCTACCTTCAATGCCATCGGTTACTTCCCTTCCAATCGTTGTCCGGCATCTGCAGTCCCGCAGTGCCGGTTTTTTGTAACTTTGTGTTTCACTGGACCGCAAAATCAAGCGGTTTCTTAATCGCTGAAGTAGGTTAAGTGAACAGCTTGAGGTTGTGCGTTAAAGCCGTCCCTTGACGTTTTCCACCACCGCTTCCGGGGTAATCCTGAAGTGGGCGTAAAGCTCGTTGGCCGGTGCCGATGCACCGAAGCTCTGCATGCCGACGAAGGAGTCGAAGGGACCGATCCAGCGTTCCCAACCGAAGGGCAGGGCGGCTTCGATGCCGACGCGCAGGCTGCCCGGGCCGAGCACTTCGTCCCGGTAGTGCTGGGTCTGTGCAGAAAAGAGCTCCCAGCAGGGGATCGATACCACGGCGGCGGAGATGCCGTCGGCAGCCAGCAGTTCCTGTGCCTTCAAGGCGATTTCGATTTCCGATCCGGAGGCAATCAGCGTGACCTGCCGCTCACCCTGCGCCGGGGACAGAATATAGGCGCCGCGGGCGGAGAAATTCTCGCTGACTTCGTGGCGTACGCTGGGCAGAGCCTGGCGGGTCAGCGCGATGACAGAGGGCGTCTCACGGCTTTTGATTGCCAGTTCCCAGCATTCCGCGGTTTCGATCGCATCGGCGGGGCGGAAGACATTCAGGTTCGGGATCGCACGCAGGGCGGCCAGATGCTCGACCGGCTGGTGGGTCGGGCCGTCTTCGCCCAGGCCGATGGAATCGTGGGTCATGACGTACACGACGCCCTGTTTCATCAGCGCCGAAAGCCGGATTGACGGACGGCAGTAGTCGGTAAAGACCAGGAAGGTCCCGCCGTACGGCAGGACACCGCCATGGAGAATGAGACCGTTCATGGCGGCGGCCATGCCGTGCTCGCGCACACCGTAATAGATGTAGTTGCCGGAGAAGTCGTGGCGGCTGACCGGCTTCTGGCCGGCGGCCCTGGTGTTGTTCGAGCCGGTCAGATCGGCGGAACCGCCGACCAGTTCGGGAATGGCTTCCGCCAGAACATCCAGTACCTTCTGCGAGGAGACGCGGGTTGCCAGATTCGGCTGCTCCGCGAGCAGTTTCTGCTTGAAGGCCGCAAGCGCGTCCTGCCATCCGTCGGGCAGTTCGCCGACCATTCGCCGCTTGAATTCCGTGCGATCTGCCGCGTCCAGAGCGGCTATCCGCTGATCCCAGGCCGAGGAGGTTTCGGCTCCGGCGGCACCGACGGCGCGCCAGGACGAGAGGATTTCGGCAGGGATTTCAAAGGGTGGAGCGGTCCATCCGAGCGCTTTGCGTGTTGCGGCGATGTCATCCTCGCCCAGCGGCGAACCATGAGCCGAGTTCTTGCCCGCCTTGCTTGGCGAGCCGAAGCCGATGGTGGTTTTGCAGGCGATCATCGATGGCTTGTCGCTGGCCTTGGCGGCAGCGATCGCGACCGCGACGGCTTCCGGATCGTGGCCGTCGACCGCGAAGCAGTTCCAGCCGCAGGCCCGAAAGCGCATGGCCTGATCGTCCGAAACCGAAAGAGACGTCGGGCCGTCAATCGAAATGCCGTTGTCGTCGAACAGGACGATCAGCTTGCTCAGGCCGAGATGTCCCGCCAGAGAGATGGCTTCGTGGCTGATGCCCTCCATCAGGCAGCCGTCGCCGGCGATGACGTAAGTATAGTGATCGACCGCCGCGTCACCGAAGCGCGCGTTCAGCAGGCGTTCCGCAAGCGCCATGCCAACGCCGTTGGCCAGGCCCTGACCCAGCGGTCCGGTCGTGGTTTCGATCCCGGGCGCATGCCCCGATTCTGGATGGCCCGCCGTCAGGCTGTCCCACTGGCGGAAATTCTTAAGCTGCTCCAGCGTCATGTCCGGGTAACCGGTCAGATGCAGCAGAGAGTAGAGCAGCATCGAGCCGTGGCCCGCGGACAGAATGAAGCGGTCGCGGTCGGGCCAGTCCGGGCGCGCGGGATCGAACTTCAAAAAACGGCTGTAGAGCACGGTTGCGACATCGGCCATGCCCATCGGCATGCCCGGATGGCCGGAATTGGCGCGCTGCACGGCGTCCATCGAGAGCGCGCGCAAAGCATTGGCCATGTCGGCCGGGCTGGCGGTGAGTTGAAGTTTCGAGCCAGAGCTGGTCGGCAGCTTAGAGTCCATTAATATGTCCACCGTGAAGGGGAAGTCGTGTCCGCCGGCCCGTCAGGACCGGGGTTCGGCGCAACATGCCGCTGCGCCCCAGTCAGGTCAACCGGGATGTCGCTCACTTTGGCGATTCGCTGCCGGTTCGCCCTGAGGCGAAGAAGCGGCAGAAGGTGAAGGAATAGCTCCAAGCGCCCGGAATCTTGTTTAAAACGCCAAGGGCAATTTGTGATATTACGGTGTCTTCGTCGCCTGTGGCTGTTGACCATTGCAACGCCGCGCGCCTATGCTGGATCGTAAAGTTTATGAATTGTACCTCCCAATAAGAATCGGCTGCCTGAAACGCCTATGACTCGATTAAATCAAGCCACCGAACGATTGAAGTCTGCGCTTGACCGCCTTGATCGTGCCGTAGAAGGGCGGGCCAAGGCACGTTCGAACGGTGAAGGGGAGGCCAGCGATGCCGAGCTTCGGCTGGCGCTTGCGGCTGCCCGCAAGGAAAACGAAAATTTGCGGGAACTCGCGAACGGCGTGTCCGATCGACTGGATACAACGATCGCGCGACTCAAATCGGTGATGGAAGCTTAGAACTTGGCACAGGTAAATCTTACAATTAACGGTCGTCACTACGATGTCGCATGTGACGACGGTCAGGAAGAGCATCTGATGAAGCTGGCGGCTTTCGTCGATGACCGGGTCACCAACCTGAAGCATAGTGTCGGAAGTCTGAGCGAATCCCATCTCATGATGATGGCGGCTCTGGTGATCGCCGATGAACTGGACGAGGCGCTGATCCAGATTGAGGAAATACAGGAAAACAAGGCATCCGGCACTGCTCCTGCCTCGAATTCGACCAAGCCTTCCGACCATGGAAATGCTGCCGGCGGTGGAAATCAGCTGGAGGAAAAGGCCGCAAATGCCCTGGAAGCCTGTGCCTCCCGACTGGAATCTATTGCGATTCGCCTCGAAGGGGCTTAAATAGCACCTCAGATACTGAATCGATAGGTGCTGCGAGGTGCGTCAGGCAACTCGATCCCTGGGGCCAATACCGAACCTCTAGGGAGCTGTCCCTGCCGGAACCGTGGTTCCGGTATATGGCGCCCACCTGCATGGCAGGCCACAGAGGATGATCGTCGTCAACGGCCATCGCGGCACCTCCGAATTCAGTGAAGCTTCTCCCCGAAAAGGCGCGAGACAATGTTCGAAGCCGACAGGGTCTCGCTGGACGAGCGAAAAAAGCGGCTGCGTGCCGAGGCGAAAGATCGCCGGAGCAGGCTGTCTGCCGTCGAAGAAAACGCCGCCGCCTTAAGGGATCGTCTCCAGATTCTGCTCGATATCACCGGCGGCGCCGTGGTTTCCGGTTTCTGGCCTCTTGCGGAAGAGTTGGACCTCCGGCCCTTGCTGGGGGTTTTGCACGCAAAGGGTTGTAAAGTCGTGCTGCCCGCCATGACCGGTAAGGACCGGCCGCTGATTTTCCGCGACTGGAAGCCCGGCGATGAACTGGTCCCTGCCGGTTTCGGGACGTTGGAGCCCGCGGCTTCCTGCGCAGCGCGGGCGCCGGATGTTCTGCTGGTGCCCTTACTTGCCTTTGACCGTACCGGTTATCGCCTGGGATACGGCGGCGGCTTTTATGATCGTTCCCTCGCGGAGCTGCGCGCGGCCAAAAAGGTTCTGGCCGTCGGTGTGGCTTTCTCGGTCCAGGAGGTCGATGCGGTTCCCCATGACGGAAACGACCAGCCGCTCGACTGGATCGTGACCGAATGCGAGGTATTTGAAATCGGATGACCGTTTAATGAGATTACTTTTTTGTGGAGATGTCGTCGGCCGTCCGGGCCGGGAAGCTCTGGAGACCCATCTGCCGCGGCTGCGGCGTGAACTTGAGCCCGATTTCATCGTTGTGAACGGCGAGAACGCGGCGAGCGGCTTCGGAATTACCGAGAAGATCTGCAACGACCTCTTCGCGCTCGGCGTCGATGTGATTACCGGCGGGAATCATTCCTGGGACCAGCGCGAGATGCTGTCCTATATAAATCGCGAGCCGCGACTCCTGAGGCCACACAACTTTCCCAGCGGTACGCCGGGACGCGGCGCCATTGTCGCTCAGGCGACGCGGGGGCGGAAGGTTCTGGTGCTGAATGTGATGGCGCGGCTGTTCATGGATCCGCTGGACGATCCCTTTGCCGCCGTGCAGCATGAGCTGGAACGGCACCGGCTCGGCGCGACGGTGCATGCCATTATCCTGGACTTTCACGGGGAAGCGACCAGCGAGAAGATGGCGATGGGGCATTTCGTCGATGGACGGGTGAGCCTCTGTGTCGGGACCCACACCCACGTTCCCACGGCCGATACCATGGTGTTGCCCGGCGGGACGGCCTATCAGACCGATGCCGGTATGTGCGGCGACTATGATTCGGTGATCGGGATGGACAAGACCGTGCCGCTTGCGCGCTTTACGAAGAAGCTGCCGACCGAGCGGCTTTCGGTTGCAAGCGGGGAGGGTTCGCTCTGCGCGGTTCTGGTCGAAACCGATGACAGGACCGGTCTGGCGAAACGGGTCGAACCGGTCCGCCTGGGCGGCCGCTTGCCGGAAAGCGTCCCGGTGTTCGAAAAAGCGTAGATCAAGGCGTCCCCGAGCGGGATGCCTCTACGCCGTATGGGCCTTTGGGTGGATCAGCTCTTGGGAGCCTGCTCCAGAAAGCGCGTGACTTCCTGTTCGACCATAAGACTCTGGTCGTTGACTTCCCTGGCCAGGCTGGCCGCAGCTATTGCCGCAGCCATCACGTTTCCCTGGGGGCCGTTCAGCAGGGCTTCGAAGGCCGCGAGGCTCGATTGCTCGCTGAACTCCTGAACCAGCGCGGCGGCCTTTTCGCTGCGCCGGGCGAATTCCTTCTTGTCCGCGTTGCCGTTTGCGACGACGGCCAAATCAGTAATGTTTATCGACAGCGACATCCTTGGACCTTTTTTCATCCGGTCTGAAGTCTGACCCTTTTCTTCAAATCAGAAGGAAAGGGACGCGCTTCTGGTGCTGGGTTGCGAAGACAAGCACCTGAAAATCCCGAGGATGAGTGTGTCTGAAAAGCGTTAAGCAGCGGTTAATTATGCCTCCTCAACCCAGTGTCTGACTGGCTTTTTTCTCGATCGAAGGCAGGCGTGAACCGGTCTCTGCTTTAACGGGCCCGAAGGCCTTTCACGGCCTTTATACTTTCCATCAGGAACGATGGCGCTCCGGGAAACCCGTTTCGGACACTGTGTAAAAGCCGTGGCGCCGCTGGGGCAACTTTGTTGCTTCGGGAAACAAAAAACACGGTTTTGCGCTTTTGGTGGCCGGAATGGTGGCGAGAGGGCTTCAGATTGCAGCGAATACCTGCTAGAAGGCGCCCTATTGTCGCCATATTACGGGAATATTTCTTGCGGCCGTAAACCCGCACTTCCACAATATATGGCTGACATCTTCGCTTTTTATATCATCATTTAGGATTCGTGGTCATGGCGGGCCATTCCAAGTTCAAGAACATCATGCACCGCAAGGGTGCACAGGACAAAAAGCGCGCGAAGGTTTTTGCGCGTTTGATCCGTGAAATCACCGTTGCGGCCAAGTCGGGCCTGCCCGAACCGGACAAGAACCCGCGTCTGCGCTCTGCGGTTATCGCCGCGCGTGCGGCCAACATGCCCAAGGACAATGTCGACCGGGCCATCAAGCGTGTCGCCGCCGGTGAGGACGATTCCAGCTATGAGGAAATCCGGTACGAAGGCTACGGCCCGGCCGGCGTGGCGCTGATCGTCGAGGCGATGACCGACAACAAGAACCGGACGGCGTCCGAAGTTCGCGCTGCCTTCAACAAGTACGGCGGCAGTCTTGGCGAGACGAATTCGGTTTCCTTCATGTTCGACCAGGTGGGTCTGCTGCAGTTTCCCCTGGAAACGGCCTCAGCCGACGAGATGTTCGAGAAGGCCGTCGAAGCCGGTGCCAGCAACGTCGAAACCTCGGAAGACGGGCATGAAGTCACCTGCGATCCCGATGATTTTTCCACGGTGCGCGACAATCTGATCGAAGCCTACGGCGATCCGGCGGAAGCCTATCTGGCATGGAAGCCGCAGACCTCCACGCCGCTTGACGAAGACAAGGCGCAGACGATGCTGAAGCTGCTCGATGCGCTGGATGACAGCGATGATGTGCAGCGGGTTTCCGCGAACTTCGAGATCGCTGACGACGTCCTGGCGCGTCTGACCGCATGAACCGGCGCTAAGGGAGGTCTGAACGAAACTATGCGCGTTGTCGGACTTGATCCCGGATTGCGTCACATGGGGTGGGGCATCATCGAAGCGGAGGGGCATAGCCTTCGCCATATCGCCAATGGTGTGATCAAATCGACTCAGTCGAAGGATCTGGCGCAGCGTCTGGTGGAGTTGCACGACGGCCTGCAGCAGATTCTGATCGACTTCGAACCCCAGGAAGCGGCCGTCGAGATCACGCTCGCCAATAAAAACCCTTCCTCGACCCTGAAACTCGGGATGGCGCGCGGCATCGCCCTGGTGACGCCGGCGCTGGCGGGTCTTCCGGTTGGGGAATATCTGCCGATGATCGTCAAGAAGGCGGTGGTCGGCAACGGTCACGCCACCAAGGATCAGGTCGGTATGATGGTCGGCCGTTTGCTGCCGGGCTGCGAAATCGCTTCGGCGGATGCGGCGGATGCTCTGGCAGTGGCAATCTGTCATGCCCATAACGTCGCGACCCGTCGCAAGTGGTCGGGCGGCGGTGGGGATCCGCTTGTAGCCGGGGACGCGGCTGTGACCGCCGGCCGGGTGTCGGATGTGATCGGGCGCGCGCGATGATCGGCAAACTGACCGGCAAAATCGACAGCAGCGGCGATGACTGGGCGATGATCGACGTCGGCGGTGTCGGCTACATCGTTTTCTGTTCCGGGCGCACGCTTTCGCGGCTGCCCTTTGCGGGCGAGACCGCCAGTCTGCTGATCGAAACCCATGTGCGCGAAGATCATATCCATCTTTATGGCTTTATTGACCAGGGGGAGCGCGACTGGTACCGGCTGCTGGGTACGGTGCAGGGTGTCGGCGCCAAGATGGCGCTGTCGATCCTCTCCACTCTGACGCCGGAGAACCTTCTGCAGGCCATCGCGGCGCAGGATAAGACATCCCTGACCCGGGCCAGCGGCGTGGGGCCGAAGATCGCCGGACGCATCACGGCCGAACTCAAGGACAAGGCCGGCGGAATTGCGCTGGGCAATCTGGCGGCGGCTGCGACCGGCGGCGCTGCTTCGGCTGCTGCCGCGGCATTGGCGGGCGGCCTTTCGGAAGATGCGATCTCCGCGCTGGTCAACCTCGGCTATCGCCGTGCGGACGCTTTCGGCGCCGTGGGAAAGGCCGTGCATCAGCTGGGCAAGGATGCGTCGGTTGAAGCGCTGATCCGGACCGGACTTAAGGAACTGGCGTCATGACCGACGACCGGATCATCGCGCCGGATTTTGCGCAGGCCGATACGCCGGAACAAAGCCTGCGGCCCCTGTCGCTGGCCGATTTCGTCGGACAGAAGAAACTGCGGTCCAATCTGAGCGTCTTCATCGAAGCGGCGCGCGGACGCGGCGACGCCCTGGATCACGTCCTGTTCTTCGGTCCGCCGGGTCTTGGCAAAACCACACTGTCGCAGGTCGTTGCCCGGGAGATGGGAGTCGGCTTTCGCGCGACCTCAGGCCCGGTCATCGCCAAGGCCGGCGATCTGGCCGCCATCCTGACCAACCTGCAGCCGCATGACGTGCTTTTCATCGATGAGATTCATCGGCTGTCGCCGGCTGTCGAGGAAATCCTCTATCCCGCCATGGAGGATTTTCAGCTCGATCTGATCATCGGCGAGGGCCCGGCCGCACGCTCGGTCCGGATCGATCTGCCGCCCTTCACGCTGGTCGGCGCGACCACACGCTCGGGCCTGATCACGACGCCGTTGCGCGAGCGCTTCGGTATTCCTCTGCGGCTGGAATTCTACGAGCCCGAGGAGCTGGAACGGATCGTCTCGCGCGGTGCCGGTATTCTCGGTATCGAGATGTCACGCGACGGGGCGATGGAAATTGCCCGCCGCTCACGCGGCACGCCCCGTGTTGCCGGCAGATTGCTGCGCCGGGTCCGGGACTTTGCGGCGGTCGACGGCGCCGAGACGATCGACGCCACGGCTGCCGATGCGGCATTGCGCCGTCTGGATATCGACGAGCGTGGCCTGGATTCCATGGATCGCCGTTATCTGCGCAATATTGCCGAAAATTACGGCGGCGGGCCGGTCGGCGTGGAGACCATGGCCGCGGCGCTGTCGGAGCAGCGCGACGTGCTGGAGGATGTCATAGAGCCCTATCTGATCCAGCAGGGGCTGTTGCAGCGAACGCCCCGCGGGCGGATGCTGGCATCGGCGGGCTACAGCTATCTTGGCCTGGATGTTCCGGCGATGCTCAGCGCGCAGATGGACCTGCTGGCGACCGTAGCCGCTATCGGCGACACGGAGGAGATTCTGTGACGGCCGTGCGGGATGATGTCGTGACGCCCGAACCCGGCGTTTGCGCGCCGGGCCGCGGGCAGATCCTGGGCGCGGAGTACCGTCTGTCGATGCGGGTCTACTACGAGGACACCGACGCGGCCGGCATTGTCTATTACGCGAACTATCTGAAGTTTGCGGAGCGCGCGCGCACCGAGATGCTGCGTTTCGCGGATATTAACCAATCCGACATCCGCAGAGACTATGACCTTGTTTTCGCAGTGCGAAGCTGCAGCGTTGAATACCTGAAACCGGCGATGCTGGATGACTGCATCGAAGTGCGCAGTCGTGTCGTGACGCTTGGCGGCGCCTCTGTCGATATCCTGCAGGAGGTTTGGCGTGAGGACGGATGCCTGGCGAAGCTGAACGTCAGGATTGCCTGTCTGCGCGTCGACAGTCAGCGCCCCGCGCGAATCCCGAAAACAGTGCAGGCCGCACTGAAACGATTCAGCCGCGCAGACGCGGATTGAGAAACGAAATGAGAGTGGAACCATGACAACGTCGCTTGGGGGAAGTTAATGGAAAACGAAACGGTGGAAGCGATTGGTCTGGCCGGATCCGTTGTGCATGACCTGACGATATGGGGCCTGTTCCTGCAGGCTGATATCGTCGTGAAGATTGTCATGATTCTGCTGCTTTTCGCTTCAGTCTGGTCCTGGGCAATCATCTTCGAAAAGGTTCTGAAGATACGCCGTCTGCGCAGCCTGGCTGAACAGTTCGAGGAGTCCTTCTGGTCCGGTGGATCGCTGGATGATCTCTACGACCGGATCGACAAGCGTCCGCCCGACCCGATGTCGTCGCTTTTTGTCTCGGCCATGCGCGAGTGGCGCCGTTCGAGCTCGAAGGGTCAGGGCCTGAACGATCAGAACCGCGTGAGTCTCCAGCAGCGCATCGACCGCGTCATGGATATTTCCCTGGGACGCGAGATGGAGCGTCTGGAGCGGCATATGATCTTTCTGGCGACGGTAGGAGCGTCGGCGCCGTTCGTCGGGCTGTTCGGTACGGTGTGGGGCATCATGAACGCCTTCACATCGATCGCGGCCTCGAAGAATACCAGTCTCGCTGTTGTGGCGCCGGGCATTGCCGAGGCGCTTTTCGCAACGGCGCTCGGGCTGGTGGCGGCCATTCCGGCGGTCATTGCCTACAACAAGATTTCGACGGATCTCGGACGCTATGCCGGACGGCTCGAAGCCTTTGCCGGCGAGTTCGGCGCGATCCTGTCGCGGCAGCTTGAGGAGAAGTCCTGACCATGGCCGGGCAGATTCAGGGGAGCGGCAGATACGGCAGGGGCGGGCGACGGCGCAGCAGTTATCAGCCCCTGAGCGATATCAACGTGACGCCGTTTGTCGATGTGATGCTGGTGCTGCTGATCGTGTTCATGGTGACGGCGCCACTGTTGACCGTGGGGGTGCCGGTCGATCTGCCGAAGGCGAAAGCCCAGACACTGTCCGATCCCGACGAGCCGCTGGTCATTTCTGTCAACAACAAGGGCCAGCTCTTCGTCCAGGATACCGAAGTCGAGATCGGCAAACTGGTCCCACGGCTGGTTGCCATTACGGAAAACAAACCCGACACCCGGATCTTTCTACGCGGTGACCGCAACATAGAATACGGACGGGTGATGGAAGTCATGGCCACGGTGAACAGCGCAGGCTTCACACGTGTCGCCTTGATCTCTGAAATGCCGGTACCCGGTAGCGCAGCGGGCGGCAAGAAGACCGATTCGTCAAACAGTTCCAAAAGCCCTTAGGAGCGTCACGGCCGGTTATGCGCAACGGGACCATCTTATCGATCCTCTTTCACGTCAGCGTCATAGCCGCGCTGGCGTTGGGGCTGCCGACGTTTGTGACACCGTTGCCACAGATCGCAAACGTGCCCGTCGAGTTGATTACGCTTGCGGAACTGGAAGCTGCCGCCGTCGATCAGCCTGACCCTGAGCCGGAGCCGGCCGCCAAGGAAGAAGCACCGGAACCCGAGCCGGAGAAAAAGGAAACGCCGCCGCCGCCGGAGCCCAAACCAACACCCGCTCCCATACCGGAACCTGAGCCGGCCCCGGCGCCCGAACCGGTTCCCGAGCCGGAACCCGCTCCCGAACCGGAGCCCACACCTGAGCCGGAACCTGAGCCCGTGCCCGAACCGGAACCTACGCCGGAACCCAAGCCTGAGCCTGAGCCTGAGCCGGAAAAGCAGTCGAAGCCGGTTCCGCCCAAGCCACGCCCACGGCCTCAGATTAAGGTTGCGACTCCGGAAAAGCCGGAAGAGAAAAAGCAGGAGAAACCGCCGGCGGACGCGCTGACGTCGATTCTGCGCAACGTGGAAAAGCTCAAGAAGCAGCCGGTGCAGAAAAAGCAGACGGCGACGGCGCCTAAGGTCGCCGAACAGCCGAAACAGCAGCAACAGGTCAGCCGCATCGCCCAGGATGGAATCGTCCGCGCGATCCGTCAGCAGATCCAGCGCTGCTGGCGTCTGGACCCGGGCGCGCAGCAGGCCGAGAATCTCGTTGTCGAAATTCGGATCACCCTGCGGCGTGACGGTACACTGATCTCCGCCGAGGTGGTCGACATGACAAAAATGTTCGGCGATGCCTACTACCGAAGCGCGGCGGAAAACGCGCGACGTGCTATACAGGCCTGCAGCCCCTACAAGCTGCCGGTCCAGGACTATGATATCTGGCGTGTCATCAATCTGAAATTCGATCCAAGAGAGATGTTTGGGACATGATGAAGAACAGACTTTCCTCGATTCGCTTGCTCGCCTTCGTGACGTTCGCGTTCGCAGCTACCGCTCTGATGGCCGTGCCGATGCGCCCGGCCAGCGCGCAATTGAGCGTGGACATCACACAGGGATTCGTCGAGCCGCTGCCGATCGCGGTTTCTGATTTCTACGGTGCCTCGCCCGAAGAGCAGTTGATCGGTCACGACCTGGCCGAGGTGGTGTCCGCCGACCTGGAGCGCTCCGGCCTGTTTCGACCGATTGACAAAGGTGCTTTCATTCAGGACCCGGCGGCGCTGCGAAACGTGCCGCGTTTCGGCGACTGGCGCGTTATCAATGCACAGGCCCTGGTCAGCGGTTCGGCGGTACTGCAGTCCGACGGGCGCCTGCGGGTTGAGTTCCGGCTCTGGGACGTTTTCGGCGAAGGCCAGCTCACGGCCTTTGCCTATACCGTTCCGCCGTCGATCTGGCGCCGGGTCGCGCATATTATCGCCGACAATGTTTATAAACGGCTGACCGGTGAGGAGGGCTACTTCGATTCGCGGATCGTCTATATCGCCGAGAGCGGACCGCAGAACCGTCGTCAGAAGCGGCTGGCGATCATGGATCAGGACGGCTCCAACCATCAGTTCCTGACCGACGGCAGTAACCTCGTGCTGACGCCGCGGTTCTCGCCGTCGCTGCAGGAAATCACCTATCTTGCTTACGTCAATAGGGTGCCGCGGGTTTATCTTCTGAACCTGAGCACCGGACAGCAGGAAGTGCTCGGCGATTTTCCCGGAATGACATTTGCGCCGCGTTTCTCCCCCGACGGCAATACCGTGATCATGAGTCTCGCGCAGCAGGGCAATACCGAAATTTACACGATGGATCTTCGTACGCGACAGGTCACACGTTTGACACGGCACCCTGCTATCGACACCTCGCCATCCTATTCGCCCGATTCGCGACAAATTGTTTTCAATTCCGACCGGGGTGGATCACAACAACTTTATGTGATGAATGCGGACGGTTCCGATGTCCATCGCGTCACCTTCAACCAGGGCCGTTACGCCACTCCGGTCTGGTCGCCGCGGGGGGACCTAATTGCCTTTACCCGTATGAGCGGCGGGACTTTTTATATAGGTGTCATGCGGCCTGACGGCAGCGGAGAACGTATGCTGGCTGAGGGTTTTCTGGTCGAAGGACCGACCTGGGCACCCAATGGACGGGTGTTGTCTTTTTATCGTCAGATGCCGGCAGATGCGCGGGGCAAACAGGTTAGTAAACTCTTTACTATCGACCTGACCGGTTTCAACGAACGCGAGGTCACTACACCTATTGACGGTTCCGACCCCGCATGGTCCCCCTTGATTCAATAGGTTGTGGCCGGTATATTCCACGGAACTTTACCGGTGCTTAACCGGTGCTGGGGGATATATTCTTACAAGGGGGCCTCATTATGACCGGTAGCAGGCCTGACCTTGTCCATAGGATTCCGGGGATGTCTCGAGAGGGCACAATATGCGTTTAAAGTTCCTTACTCTCATTGCGGCAACCGCATTGCTGGGTGCGTGTGCAAGCGAACCAGAAAATGATGGTTCAGGTAATACTGGAAGCCAGTCGGCAGCACCGACCACGTCGTCAACTGCTCCGGTTACGTCGACGGCGATTTCCGGTCCGACTCCTGGTACTCAGGAGCATCTGACCGTAAACGTCGGCGATCGGGTTTTCTTTGATACCGACAAGAGCGATCTGACGGCTGACAGTCGTGAAGTGCTTGAAAAGGTTGCGGTCTGGATGAACAGCTATCCAGTTGCAACTGTGATTGTTGAAGGTCATGCAGACGAGCGCGGTACGCGCGAATACAACCTGGCGCTCGGTGAGCGCCGTGCGAACTCGGTCAGCGACTATCTGGTTGCGCTTGGCGTAAACCCGAACCGTTTGCAGACCGTAAGCTTCGGTAAAGAGCAGCCGGCTGTTCTTGGATCGAATGACGAAGCCTGGGCTCAGAACCGCCGCGGCGTGTTCAAAGTCAACTGAGTTTCAGTTCCGGCTTACCGGTTTCGCCCGCCTCCGTTTGATACATTCGGGGGCGGGCGTTGCTGTTTTTGCGGCCAGGACCTGAAGCTGGCGTGAGTGCCCGGCTTCCGGATCAGCCTGCAGGACCGGGCCCCGTGAAATCCGCGCTGGAGTGCGTTCAGACACCAGGCATGCGAAGCGCCATATTTCTGACATGAAATTTGGCTCTAACTTAGCGGGTCTCCGGCGTGATGCGTTCACAGCCGGCCGCAATGCTATCCCGTGCTTTTCCGTGGCAGGCCTGTTCTGCCGCATTCTTGAACGTGGCGCGTTGCGGTACTTACGAAATAAGCTGTCCCTCAGGTGCTGTTGCGCCAAACGAAGGTGCATACCCGGTCAGGGTGGAAGAGAAATATGAAACTGCTGAATGATCTCCCTGCGAAGCTTGACGGTCTGTACGCAAAGCCGGAGGTGTCGTGCGGGACGCCTGCAGGTAAGCGCAGCGCATGTTGTCCCCGGAAGGGGGGCGTCAAAGTGAGAAGCGCAGCTTTGCGACTTGCCGTATTGCGGACAGCCTGTGTCCTGGCCGTGGCCGGCTGCCTTGCGGCAGTCGGGGCGATATCCTTTCCGGCAGGTCTTTCGGCACAGGAGAACCTTGGTGCACAGGTCGAACGGCTGCAGCGTGAACTGACGATATTGCAGCGTCAGGTTTATCGCGGCGAAGTCCCGCCAGCGGCGGAGGGATCGGTTGCCGACGGTGATGTGTCGGGCACGCAGGCAGCGCGCATCGAGCTTCGCCTGTCACAGTTCGAATCGGAATTGCGCGCGATGACTGGGCAGATCGAGCAGTTCGGCTATAAGATCAATCAGGTGGACAAGCGCCTCGACAGCCTGGTGACGGATGTCGATCGGCGACTTCAGAATCTAGAACAGCGTCTTGAGAGCGGCGCTGCGATGCCGGGCGAATCCGGCGCCGGAAGTCCTGGAGCTGCCGGAACGGCGGCCAACGCACCGGCGGCAGAAACCGCACTGCAGCCCGGTACGACAGGACAGGCGAGTACGTCAGGGACGCTGGGCGTGATCGATCAGCAGGATCTGAAGCAGTTTCAGAATCAGACAACCGGAAGCGTCGATACACAGCTGCAGCCGGGAACAGCACAGGCTGGCGGCGCAGGGCAGACTGCCGCTGCGACAGGTGCTGTCCTGCCGGCTGGTACGCCGCAGGAACAGTACAACTATGCCTTCAGTCTGCTACGGCAGGCGCAGTACGGCGAAGCCGAGCAGGCACTGCAGGAATTCGTCGCACAGAATCCCGACGATGCACTGGCCGGGAACGCGAAGTACTGGCTGGGCGAAACCTTCTATGTTCGTGGAGACTATCAGCAGTCCGCAGTGATCTTCGCGGAAGCTTATCAGCAGTATCCGAACAACTCGAAGGCGCCTGACAATCTGTTGAAGCTCGGCATGTCCCTGGGGGCCCTGGGCAATAACGGCGATGCCTGCGGCACCTTCGCGGAGCTTCTGAAGCGCTATCCGCAAGCCGCGGCGACGGTTCTGCGCCGTACCCAGCAGGAACAGCAGCGTTACGGCTGCCAGTAAGCAGTCATAACGACAAGCCGAAGCGCTCGGCAAAAAAACCGGACGCGGCGGACACTCCTGTCCGCGTTTGTCGGATGCCTGCGGAACTTTAAGCATGGTCGTATCCACGACAGGTCCGATTACCAACGAAGAGTTCGCGGCATTGATGGCGCGGCTGGGGCCGTTCGAAAGCGAGCCGGAAATCGCGGTTGCGGTTTCGGGCGGTGCCGACAGCATGGCGGCGGCGGTCCTGGCGCACGACTGGGCAGGCGCGTTGAACGGACGCGCCGTTGCGCTCACGGTCGATCATGGACTTCGATCCGAGTCGGCAGATGAAGCGGCGCTGGTCAGACAGCGCTTGTCCGACCTGGGGATCGAAACCGCTGCTCTGGTCTGGTCCGGCGACAAGCCGGCCTCCAATCTTCAGGCGGAGGCGCGGCGCGCGCGCTATCGCCTGCTGGCGGACTGGTGCGCCGGGCAGGGGATCCTGCATCTCGTTCTCGGGCACCATCGGGAGGATCAGGCAGAGACCTTTCTGCTGCGCCTGTCGCGCGGCAGCGGCCTCTATGGCCTTGCGGCGATGACGGCGTTGCAGGAACTGCCGGACTATCGGGTTCTGCGGCCGCTGCTGACTCAACCGAAGGCGCGTCTGGTCGAAACCCTGATCCGGCGCGGCGTGGCCTGGGTCGAGGACCCGAGCAACCGTGATCCCAAATATGCCCGGACGCGGCTTCGCAGCCTGGCTGCGTCTTTTGCGGCGGAAGGTCTGACTGCGGCAAAGCTCGCGGACACGGCGGCACGCCTCGGCCGCTCCAGGGTTGCGATGGAAGAAGCAGTCTCCAAAGCCCTGGCACGCAGTGTGACGATCCATCCGGCGGGAATCGCCATCGTCGATCCCGATCCGCTCCGGGCGCTGCCGCAGGATACGGCACTGCGCTGCCTTACACGGATTTTGACAACGATTTCGGGCGCCGAGTACGGGCCGCGAATGGCGCGGCTGGAGACCCTCCATGACAGGATTTCCAGGGGGCTGACATCCGGTGCGACTTTGTCCGGCTGCCGCGTGCTGCCGTGGCGGCAGAGACTGGTGGTTTGCCGCGAGAGCCGCAATCTGCAGCCCGTTACGCTGGAATTTGGCCGCCCGATCCGCTGGGACAGCCGTTTTGACGTTGTTGTCCGAGGAAAAATTGAAGGCGTCGAAGGGGAGTTGAGATTCGGGCAACTCGGACCTGAAGGCTGGGCCGAAGTCCGGCCGCACCTGGAGACCGAAAGCCTAGGCTTTCCGCCGTTGGTCGGCGCTGCGGTTCCGGCAGTCCGGGACGCAAAGGGCGTCGTTGCGGCACCCCATTTAGGATACATTAGGGCAGGTCTATCTCCCGATCTGATTGAAAAATGCCGTTTTAGATCAGGAATTTCCCTTGCCGGAGTCGCCTTTACGGTTGCTTAGGCGAGGAAGCCTATTATGTTTTACCTAGCGAGAGCATCGCAAAGCTCTGACCTCCGTAACAAATTCGACCGAGTGGAAGGCACACACAGTGAATTTCAGCCGTAATGCAGCGCTTTGGATCGTGATCGTGCTGCTCTTGATTATTCTGTTCAATGTGTTTCAGGGATCGCCCAGTCGCGGCCCGCAGGAAACGCTCGCCTTTTCCGATTTCGCCAACCGCGTCGAAGCGGGTGAGGTTGCGGAAGTCAAGATTCAGGGACAGTACATCAGTGGCCAGACCCGTGAGGGTCGGAGCTTCGAAACCTATGCACCGGAAGATCCCGGTCTGGTGGAACGTCTGCGCGCCGCGAATGTGCGCATCGACGCCGCCCCGGAAGACGAGGCTAACCCGCTTCTGCAGATTCTGATTTCCTGGTTCCCGATGCTGCTGCTGATCGGCGTGTGGATATTCTTCATGCGTCAGATGCAGGGCGGTAGCGGCAAGGCCATGGGCTTTGGCAAAAGCAAGGCGCGCCTGCTGACCGAGAAACAGGGCCGCGTCACCTTTGACGATGTTGCCGGTATCGACGAAGCCAAGGTCGAGCTGGAAGAAGTCGTCGACTTTCTGCGCGACCCGCAGAAGTTCCAGCGTCTCGGCGGCAAGATCCCTAAAGGCTGTCTGCTTATCGGACCTCCGGGCACCGGTAAAACGCTTTTGGCGCGTGCCATCGCCGGCGAAGCGAACGTTCCCTTCTTCACGATCTCGGGCTCCGACTTCGTCGAAATGTTCGTCGGTGTCGGCGCCAGCCGTGTTCGCGACATGTTCGAGCAGGGCAAGAAGAACGCACCCTGCATTATCTTCATCGACGAAATCGACGCTGTCGGACGGCATCGTGGCGCCGGGCTTGGCGGCGGTAACGACGAGCGTGAGCAGACCCTCAACCAGCTGCTGGTTGAGATGGACGGTTTCGAGGCGAACGAGGGCGTTATCCTGATCGCCGCGACCAACCGTCCCGACGTTCTGGATCCGGCGCTGCTGCGTCCGGGACGTTTCGACCGTCAGATCGTCGTGCCCAATCCCGATATCCTCGGCCGCGAAAAGATCCTCAAGGTGCATATGCGCAAGGTGCCGCTGGCACCGGACGTCGAGCCGCGCATCATTGCCCGTGGAACCCCCGGTTTCTCGGGGGCCGATCTGGCCAACCTGATCAACGAAGCGGCTTTGCTGGCGGCGCGTGCCGGTAAGCGCGTGGTCACGATGGACGACTTTGAGAAGGCGCGTGACAAGGTCTTGATGGGGGCCGAGCGGCGTTCCATGGTCATGACCGAAGAAGAAAAGACCATGACTGCCTATCACGAGGCCGGTCACGCTATCGTCAGTCTGTACGTTCCCGGGAACGATCCGCTCCACAAGGTCACGATCATTCCGCGTGGCCGGGCTCTGGGCGTGACCATGAACCTGCCTGAACGTGATCGCCTGAGTTTTCGGTTCAACGAAATGAAGGCGAGGCTGGCCCTCCTGTTCGGCGGCCGTCTGGCGGAAGAGCTGATCTACGGTGTGGAGAACGTGTCTTCGGGGGCGTCCGACGATATCCAGAAGGCGACCAATCTGGCGCGTGCCATGGTGACCGAATGGGGCATGAGCGACAAGCTCGGCCGTCTGCGGTATGTCGATAACCAGGAAGAAGTTTTCCTCGGACATTCGGTCTCCCGCAGCCAGACGATTTCCAACGATACGGCGAAGCTGATCGATGAAGAGATCCGCCGGATCATCGAAGAGGCGGAGAGCAACGCCCGTGAAGTTCTGATCGCTCATATGCAGGGGCTTCATGACGTTACCAAGGGATTGCTCGAATACGAGACTCTCTCGGGTGAGGAAATCAAAGCGATCCTGCGCGGCGAGACGATCAGCCGTAGTGACGAGAGCGGCAAGGATTCGCGGACCGGCGGACGGTCTTCAGTTCCCTCAAGTGGCAAACCCGCCAGCGAATCCGGCAAGGATTCACCAGGCGGTCTGGAGCCAGAGCCGCAGCCGGGAGGCTGACGGCCGCAGCGCCGGATTTTCCAGCTTGCGTAACGATCCAAGCCCCGCCAGATTCGGTGGGGCTTGGTGATTCTCGACGGCCGAATTCATGACCCTCAAACTTTATCTTCGTCCCGTGGCTCCTGCGGCCAAATCCGACAGCTCTTCTGCTGCGCGGCCACTGGCGGGCTCCGACCGCAGTTTCGAGCGCTGCGAAGTGATTCTGCGTGGCGATGGCGATGGCGTGCGATCGGACATTCTGCCGCTTGATCGTATCGATGATTGGGTGACTGCGCAGGATAGCGGCCTCGCCGGGCAGGCCGAGAAGACCCTGGAGCAGCTTATGCGCCCGCGGGCAGCCTTTGCCGGGCTGCCGATGGACCGGCCGGCGGTGATGGGAATCGTGAATGTGACGCCGGACAGTTTTTCCGATGGCGGCGACCGGCTCGATCCGGAAAAGGCCATCGCGGACGGTTTGGCCATGTGGGAAGCCGGAGCAACTCTTCTCGATGTCGGCGGAGAGTCGACCCGTCCCGGCGCCGAACCGGTCACTGAAGCGGAAGAAGCGGCGCGGGTTGTTCCGGTCATCCGCGGACTCAGCGAAGCGGGCGCAAGGGTCTCCGTCGATACCCGGCATGCGGCAGTCATGCGGGCGGCGATCGAAGCCGGTGCGGCTGTCGTCAATGACGTGACTGCGCTGGAGGGGGATCCGGACAGCCTGGCGGTGGTGGCGGAGGCCGGTGTCGCCGTCGTGCTGATGCATATGCAGGGCGATCCGCGCAGTATGCAGAAGGCACCGATGTACAACAACGTGACGCTGGATGTTTTCGACTATCTCGAGAAACGCGTTATCGCCTGTATCGACGCCGGCATTTCCCAGGATTCAATTGCGGTGGATGTTGGTATCGGATTCGGGAAGAGCATTCAACACAACCTGGAACTGATTGATAGGCTGTCAATCTTTCACTCATTTGGTTTGCCGGTTCTGCTGGGGCTCAGCAGAAAAAGCTTCATCGCCAAACTGTCTCACGGGGAAGCGCCCAAGGAGCGTCTGGCCGGATCTCTTGCAGGAATCGCGGCTGGCCTGCTGCGCGGAGTTCAGATTTACCGGGTTCACGATGTTCCGGAGACGCTGCAGATGATCGCCCTTTGGCGCGCCGTGGAAAAATCGCCATAAATTAAAGGGAATTTTAGGCGTACACGACTATAAGCGAATGTGCTGCGGTCAAAAATCCTGTTCGGCTTTCTTTGAATCCGGGCAAAACGTGAATCTGCTTCTCGTTTATTGAGTTTGAAGCCGATTCAGGTTCTGGTCAGGTCCGGATTGATACAGTCAGGAACGATCTGTCTCCAGGCGAGCGCCGGAGGTAGATAGAGTTGAGTTAAGGACGAGATAATGGCTATAAGATTTGTATGCAAATGGATTGCAGCATGACACGGAACTTGTTTGGTACTGACGGTATTCGCGGGACCGCGAACAGTGAGCCGATAACGGCTGAAACGGCACTTGCCGTTGCGAAGGCGACTGCGGTTCAGTTCCAACGCGGCGACCATCGTCACGTGGTGGTCATCGGCAAGGATACACGCCTGTCCGGCTATATGCTCGAGTTCGCGATGACGGCCGGGTTTACGTCCATGGGCATGGAAGTGGTGCTGCTCGGACCATTGCCGACGCCGGCGGTGGGGATGCTGACCCGCTCCATGCGCGCCGATCTGGGAGTCATGATCTCCGCTTCGCACAATCCCTTTGAGGACAATGGTATCAAGTTCTTCGGGCCGGACGGTTACAAGCTGTCCGACGACGTCGAGCGTGCCATCGAAGCACGGATGGGCAACGGCGGTTCCGTCAATGTGGCGTCCAGCGACAAGCTGGGCCGCGCGCAGCGCATGGACGATGCGATCGGCCGCTATATCGAGTTTGTCAAAAACACCTTTCCGCGGCCGTTGCGTCTGGATGGCCTGAAGATCGTTGTCGACTGCGCCAACGGCGCGGCTTACCGGGTGGCGCCCAAAGTTCTCTACGAACTTGGGGCCGAGGTGATTCCGATCGCGGTGACGCCGGACGGCTTCAACATCAATCGCAATTGCGGCGCCACCGTTCCCAGCATTATGCAGGAGGCGGTGGTCGCCCACGGGGCGCATCTCGGGATGGCGCTCGACGGCGATGCCGACCGTGTCATTCTGGCCGACGAGAAGGGGCGTGTGGTCGATGGCGATCAGGTTATGGCGCTGGTGGGGCGCTCCTGGAACCAGTCGGGCCTGCTCCACAAAAACGGTGTCGTTGCGACGGTCATGTCGAATCTCGGCCTCGAACGTTATCTGAACAGTATCGGGATCGATCTGATCCGGACTCCGGTCGGCGATCGCTATGTCGTCGAGCGCATGCGAAGAGACGGCTATAACGTCGGCGGTGAGCAGTCCGGTCACATCGTATTGAGCCGCTACACCACAACGGGCGATGGTCTGATTGCCGGGCTGCAGGTTCTGGCGGCGCTGGTTCAGGACGGCAGGCCAGCCAGCGAAGTGCTGCAAGTGTTCCAGCCCTTGCCGCAGTTGTTGCGCAATGTGCGGCTTCAGGCTTCGACCGGGCTCGATCATCTCCTGTCGATGGACCGGGTTCAGCAGGCCATCCTGACCGGAGAGCAGACACTGGGCACCACCGGCAGGCTGTTGATTCGCAAATCGGGAACCGAACCGCTCATTCGGGTGATGGCCGAAGGAGAGGATGAGCAGTTGATTGACCGGATCGTGGGCGACATCGTCACTACGATTCAGGAATCCGCGGCCTAAAATGCGTATGGAAAAGAAAAGTATTGTGAGAGGGGACGTCTAGTGACGGCACGCGTACTGATTGTTGCCGGTTCCGACTCCGGGGGTGGAGCGGGAATCCAGGCGGATATTAAGACAGTGACCGCTCTCGGAGGTTTTGCGACCACGGCTATAACGGCTCTGACGGCGCAAAATACACTCGGTGTCGAAGCGATAATGAGCGTTGATCCGGCGTTTATTCAAAAGCAGATGCGGGCCATCCTCGACGATATCGGTGCTGACGTCGTCAAGACCGGTATGCTGCATAATGCGGCTGTCATCGATGCCGTTTCAGATATCATCGACGATCTGGATCCTTCCATACCGATCGTTGTCGATCCGGTCATGATGACGCAGTCCGGCATCAGTCTACTGGATCCGGCGGCGGTGCAGACCCTGACCCGGCGACTCTCGTTGCGTGCCACCGTCATGACGCCGAACATTCCGGAAGCGGAAAAGCTGACCGGCATGACGATCGTGGATGTCGAAGGCATGATGCGGGCGGCGGCGATGCTTCACACCATCGGACCCAAGGCGGTTTTGCTCAAGGGCGGCCATCTGGGCAGCGCTCCGAAGGTCTACGATGTTCTGGCGAGCGAGGAAGGTGTGGAAACCTTCGAAAGCCCGAGGATCGAGACCCACAACGTTCACGGCACTGGCTGCACGCTGGCCTCGGCGATCGCCACCGGTCTGGCACAGGGACTTTCCGTGCGCGATGCGGTGGTGCGCGGACGCGCCTATCTCTACGAAGCGATCAGGACCAACCCGGGTCTTGGACGCGGGCAGGGGCCGGTCAATCATGGACACACGGTCCGTCCCTTCAAGGTCTGACGTCAGGGACTGATCGGGCCGGCGCACCTGGGTTCCGACAGCTCCAGGTCTGTGCGAGATTCGGGGGGCTGCGAGACCCGGCGGGCCCTATACGACGGCCTGATAGTAGTCCGAGGCTTCGCCCCGCAGAATCTGCGTGAGCGCTTCCAGACCGGTTCGCAGCATCTGGCGGGTCGGTGGCTGTCCGAAACAGACCCGGACCGCATGGGGCGTTTCGCGACGGCCAACGGCGAAGGCATCCGACGAGGTGACCACAACGCCGCGCTGGGCGGCTGCGGCGGCAAAGTCGCTGGTGCGCCAGGGGTCGGGCAGATGAAGCCACGCGAAGGTGCTGTCTTCTGCGCAATCGAGCTCCCATTCCGACAGAATTTCCAGGGCGATCATCCGGCGGATCCGTCCTTCGCGGCGGCGGCTCTTGAGAATTTCCTCGGCGACGCCGCTCTCGATCCAGCGCGCGGCGATCTCCGCGGTCAGGGGGGACGCCATCCAGCAGGTCGCGCGAATGGCGCCGGTCAGGCGGTCCGTCGCCGTCTTCGGCCCGGCGACATATCCTACCCGCAGTCCGGGCGCGACAGACTTGGTCAGACTGGTCACGTAGTAGCCGAGTTCCGGCAGAAATGACGTAATCGGTGGTGGCGGAGCCTCCATGAAGCGGCCGAAGACATCATCTTCAACCACGGCGACCCCGTATTTCCGTGCGATTTGCGCAAGGGCTTCGCGCCGTGCCGTCGACATGGTGATGGTGGTCGGGTTCTGGCAGTTCGGGACACAGTAGAGCGCTTTTATATCGTTGCCACGGCAGGCGGCCTCGAAGGCTTCGGGGATGATGCCCCCCTTGTCCAGCGGCAACCCCTCTAGCCGCAGACCGAGAACACGCGAAATTGCCTGAATGCCCGGATAGGACAGGGCTTCGGTGACGATGCGATCCCCCGGGCGTGTGGTCGCGGCGAGGGCAACTGTCATTCCGTGATGCGCGCCGGCCGTCAGCACCGTGCGTTCGGGCTCCACCTGGGGCAGGCCGCTTTGCGCTATCCAGCGGGTGCCTGCCGCGCGATGCCGCATCGAGCCGGCCTGCGGCTGATAAGAGAAGTGCGCGGCAACGTTCGGGTCACCGGCCATGGCTGTCAGAATTTCAGGAATGTATTGTGCTTCGCACCCCGGCGGCGGGAAAGCGAAGTTCATGTGGATCGTGTCCTGGTCGTCCTGTTCGCTGTTCGACAGCACGTGATTGAGTGCAGCGGTGGCGCCACGGACATAGGTGCCGCGCCCAACTTCGCCGCTGGTCAGACCGCGGCGCTCGGCCTCGGCATAGGCGCGGCTGACGGTTCCGACGGTCACCCCGAGATGCCAGGCCAGATTCCGGTGGGTCGGCAGTCGCTCGCCTGCACTCAGGCGCCCGGCCGCAATGTCATCGGACAGGGCTTCAGCCAGTGCCAGATAGCGCGGTCCGCTACGGTGTTCGATATCAGGATGCCAAGTTGTCATGGTGACAATAATTGCATTGACCGTTCACCAACGCAACAATTAAAACACAATTTATGGATTGTGGATGGATTGTATCGATTTAGAGGAGGGTTTGATGGGAACAATTTTGTCGCGCTTCAGGCCATTGTCATTGACATCCTTGTCGAAAGCGCTGTTCTGTGGATGGCTAAACTCGGGAAGATCTGGGAATGTGGGCCTCGTTGAAGTCTTTGTTCGACGCTCCGTTCAGCGCAAAGCCTTGCTGGAAATGGACGATATACAGCTGCTGGATATCGGAATCTCCCGCAAAGCCGCGGCACTGGAAGCAGCCAAACCCTTTTGGCGCGCCTAGATAAGATCCGGTTTGGATGGAGTCGCCACAGGCGACCCGTCGTGCGGGTGGATCTGATCTAACCCTATGATTTTGAGCGGAACAATCCGGGTGGAACCCGCATTGAGCCCTGTCGAATCAGAGAATGGCTGTCAGCTATGGGGACAATCATGGATATTGTATCCGGCTTTCAATTCGGTGTGACACCGGATCGCCCGCGATGCCGTCGATGTCCTTCGCCCTGACAATTTTCACGAATAAAGACAATTAGGAGTGCCCGAATGGCCAGAGAAATTCCCCTTTATCAGGTCGATGCCTTTACCAGCGAGGTCTTCGGCGGCAATCCGGCCGCCATTTGTCCCCTTGAAAGCTGGCTGGACGACAGTCTGATGCAGTCGATTGCGCTGGAGAACAATCTTTCGGAAACCGCATTCTTCGTGCCGGACGGCGAGGATTTTCATCTGCGCTGGTTTACCCCTGTCTTCGAAGTCGATCTCTGCGGTCATGCGACGCTGGCCGCCAGCTATGTGATTGCGACATATCTGGAGCCGGGCCGCGAAAAGATCGGATTCCGCACCAGGAGCGGACGCCTGGAGGTGACCCGGGTCGGGGATCTCTTCACCCTCGACTTTCCGGTCCTGGCCCGCGAAGCCTGCGATTCTCCACCGCTGCTGCGCGAGGCGCTGGGCGTGGAGGTGCTGGCATGCTTCGATGGGATGGACATGATGGCGATTGTCGCCGATGAGGCGACGGTCCGGGGGCTGTCGCCGGATATGAGCAGGCTGGCGGCGCTTGAAACCCGGGGCGTGATCGTCACGGCGGAAGGCGTGGACTGTGATTTCGTCTCGCGGTTTTTCGCCCCCAAACACGGCATTCCCGAGGATCCCGTGACCGGTTCGGCTCATTGCCTTCTGACGCCTTACTGGAGCGAACGTCTGGGCAGGAAGCGGATGACGGCACGCCAGGTTTCCGCCCGTGGCGGTGAACTCGAAGTCGAGCTCAAGGGCGGCCGTGTTCTGATTTCCGGCCGCGCCGCGCCTTACATGATGGGCAGCATTCGCGTCTAGACGTCCTCGATCTATAAGGGCCAGACGAACAGGATCAGCGGAACCGCTACGGCAACGATCAGAATATCGAGCGGCAGCCCCATGCGCCAGTAGTCGCCGAACTTGTAGCCGCCAGGCCCCATGACCAGCAGGTTGGACTGATGCCCGATCGGCGTCAGATAGGTGGACGATGCTCCGACAGCGACCGCCATCAGAAAGGGATCGATACTGACCCCCAGACCCTGCGCGATGGCGACGCCGATTGGCGCCATGAGAACAGAGGTTGCGGCATTGTTCATCACGTCGGACAGCAGCATCGTCACCACGATCAGCAATGCCAGTACGCCCCACATGGGAATGGTCTCGGCCAGTCCCATGATCGGGCCGGCGATCACCATTGTCCCGCCGGTCGTCTCCAGTGCCGTGCCGACCGGAATCATGGCGCCCAGCAGCACGATTATCGACCAGTCGATCGACTCGTAGAGTTCCCGCAGGCTGACCTGCCGCAGGATCACCAGCGCGGCGGCGGCGGCCACGAAAGCGATCTGCGCCGGAACGATCCCGGAGACCACCAGGGCAATGGCGGCGCCGAACACCAGCGGCGAAACAGGGGAGCTCTTGCGCTGGCCCAGGCCGATCTCGCGCTGTGCCAGCGGCAGGCAGCCAAGGCTGGACAGGGCGTCCTGCATCGCAGCGCGTTCGCCCTGAAGCAGCAGGACATCGCCAGCCCGAAAGCGCACCTGACCCAGACGCTCGCCGACGGTCCGACCCTGCCGCGCTACGCCCAGCAGATTGACGCCATAGCGCGTGTGCAGGCGCATGCCCAGCGCCGTTCGTGCCTCGAGACGCGAACCGGGCACAATCACGGCCTCCATCAGGTCGACCCGCTCGGACCGCAGATTCTCGGAAGAAACCTCGGCGCTGCCGACCACTTCCAGCTCCGCTTTTTCGGCGATCCGTTCCAGGGTGGCGGTGTCGGCTTCGACAACCAGGATGTCTTCGTCCTGCAAGCGCAGAAAGCCCGAAGGGGCGAGCATTCTGTCCTCGCGGCGAATCAGGGCGACCACCACCATGTCACTCTGGCCCAGTGCTTCCAGGTCCAGCAGCCGGCGGCCGACGAAGTGCGATCCTTTGCGCACGCGCAACTCGGTAATGTAGGCGTCCTGCATGAATCGCGATTGTGACTCCGCCACGTCAACGCGCCGGGGCAGCAGCCGCCAGCCAATGAGCGCAATAAAGAGTACGCCGACGATGCTGACCCCCAGCCCGACCGGCGCAAAATCGAACATAGCGAAAGGCTGCCCGGTGACCTGGGCCCGGGCGCTGGCGATGACGATGTTTGGTGGTGTGCCGATCAGGGTGATGAGGCCACCCAGCAGCGAGCCGAAACTCAGCGGCATGAGGAAGCGGCTGACCGGGCGCTTCGTCTCTTTCGCACTGCGAATGGCCACCGGCAGCATAAGGGCCAGAGCGCCGACATTGTTCATGAAGGCCGAGCAGGCCGCGACGGTCCCGCTCAGGGCGAATACGTGCAGGGTCGTATTGGCGGTTGCGGGCTCCAGCAATCGCACGATCGCTTCGATGACCCGCGATTTCCGCAGGGCTCTCGACAACACCAGAATCGCGGCCACGGTGATGACCGCCGGATGACCGAAACCGCTGAAGGCATTCTCTGCCGGAACCACCCCCGCCGCGACGGATGCGAGAAGCACCAGAATCGCTGTCACGTCGTAGCGCAGTTTGCCCCACGCGAACATCGCCAGCGCCGCCGCTATAATGGCAAAGAGGAATATTTGCTCCAACGTCATGGATTGCCTGCATTGTACCGGTTTTTCACTTGCCGCATCCCGTTAGAGATCCCATAAAGACCCGCGATTTCAACCACCCTGATATTGCTCTGGCCAATCCCAACGGAAAGCCGTTGCCTGCATTGACGCACTGCAACACGCTCACTAATATCCGCGACACTTTAGGGGGCGTTTACGAGAGAAGCGACGCCTTTTCTGCATTGTCCCGGCGCGCGGTCATTCCTGATGAAGGATATCGGGGAGACATCCGCTCTCGGAACTTGGTTGAGACCATCACGTCCATGGCCGGGGATCAGGGCGATCCGGGGCCAGCGTGGTGCATACAGGAGATGGCGCTAATGGCGTTAACGACGCCGGCCGTTCGGCCCAGTAATCCAAGGTTTTCATCCGGTCCCTGTGCAAAGCGCCCAGGCTGGTCACTGGACGTTCTTTCCGATGCGACCCTGGGCCGCTCTCACCGCTCGAAAGAGGGTAAGGCCAAGCTTAACGAAGTGATCGAACGCTCTCGCGACCTGGCGGGGATTCCCGCAGATTACCGCCTGGCAGTCGTTCCGGCGTCTGACACCGGCGCGATGGAACTGGCCATGTGGTCGCTTTTGGGCGCACGGGGCGTCGATATGCTGGCCTGGGAAAGTTTCGGCAAGGGCTGGATGACTGATGTCGGCAAACAGCTCAAGCTCAAGGATTGCCGCTGCCTGGAAGCCGAATATGGTGAGATTTCCGATCTTTCCCGGGTCGATTTTGACCGGGATGTGGTCTTTACCTGGAACGGAACCACGTCCGGTGCCCGGGTCCCCGACGGAGACTGGATTCCCGGCAACCGCGCTGGTCTGACCATCTGTGACGCCACTTCAGCGGTCTTTGCCATGGATCTGCCGTTCGACAAGCTCGATGTGGTTACCTGGTCCTGGCAGAAGGTTCTGGGCGGCGAGGGAGCGCACGGTATGCTTGCGCTCAGTCCGCGGGCAGTCGAGCGGCTCGAAAGCTATATTCCGGCCTGGCCTCTGCCCAAGATTTTCCGCCTGACCAAGGGCGGCAAGCTGATCGAGGGAATATTCAAGGGCGAAACGATCAATACGCCGTCGATGCTCTGCGTTGAAGACGCGCTGGATTCCTTGCGCTGGGCAGAAGCGATCGGTGGCCTGCCGGCGCTGATCGCGCGATCCCAGGCCAATCTGAAGCTGGTTTCGGACTGGGTGGCCGCGCGCGACTGGGTGGATTTCCTGGTCGGCGATCCGGCGATCCGTTCCTCCACCAGTATCTGCCTGAAGTTCATCGATCCCTGGTTCCTGCAACTGGGCGAAGTCGAACAGGCGGCCGTTGCGAAAGCGGTGGCGAAGCAGGTCGAGGATGCCGGGGCCGGGTTTGATCTTGGCGGTTATCGCGATGCCCCTCCGGGCCTGCGGCTGTGGGGTGGATCTACCGTCGAGGCGACCGATATGAGCGCGCTGCTGCCCTGGCTGGACTGGGCTTTCGAGCAGGTCAAATCCCAGAAGGCCGCCGCCTGAGGCGCGGTCTTCCAAGTCTTTTTTTCCGCAAGGCGTTGGCACTCAATCCGGTCCGGCCGCTTGTGTGAATGCAGTCAAGGTTAGATAAAATGCCTAAAGTTCTGATTTCAGACGAATTGAGCCCGCGCGCCGCGGATATTTTCCGCGGGCGCGGTATCGAGGTCGATGTTCTCGTCGGTCTGACGCCCGAGGAACTGATCGCCAGGATCGGCAGGTACGACGGTCTGGCGATTCGCTCGGCCACCAAGGTCGTGGCCGAGGTGATTGCCGCCGCCGAAAACCTGAAGGTCATCGGACGCGCGGGAATCGGCGTCGATAACGTCGATATTCCAGCGGCAACCCAGCGCGGCATTGTGGTGATGAACACGCCGCACGGCAACTCCATCACCACTGCCGAGCATGCCATTGCGATGATGTTCGCGCTGGCGCGGCAGATTCCGGAAGCCGACCGCTCGACCCAGGCCGGCAAGTGGGAGAAATCCCGTTTCATGGGGGTCGAACTGACCGGCAAGACTCTGGGTATTATCGGCTGCGGGAATATCGGCGCGATTGTCGCCGAGCGCGGTCACGGCCTGAAAATGAAGGTCGTGGCTTACGATCCTTTCCTCTCGTCCGACCGGGCAGAGGATCTGGGGGTCGAGAATCTGGAACTCGACGAACTGTTGAAACGCTCCGATTTCATCACCCTGCACGTTCCCATGACCGAGCAGACCAGGGGCATACTCGATGCCGCGGCGATGATGAAGATGAAGCCGGGTGTGCGGATCATCAACTGCGCCAGAGGCGGCCTGGTGGTCGAAGAGGATCTGAAGGCAGCTCTGGAATCCGGCCATGTTGCCGGGGCGGCGCTCGACGTCTTCACCAATGAGCCGGCACGGGAAAATCCGCTTTTCGGTATGAATCAGCTTGTTGCCACACCGCATCTGGGGGCGGCAACCGCCGAGGCACAGGAAAAGGTGGCCTTGCAGGTCGCCGATCAGATGGCGGACTTTCTGCTGACCGGCGCGGTGACCAATGCGCTCAACATGCCCTCCCTGACGGCGGAAGAAGCGACCAGGCTGCGTCCCTACATGCTTCTCTCGGACCAGCTCGGCAGTTTCGCCGGCCAGTTGACCCGCAGCGGGATCAGGAACGTCACCGTCGAATACGAAGGGCAGGTGGCTTCGCTGAACTGCCGCCCGCTGACGCAGTCGATCCTGACCGGTCTGCTGCGGCCGATGCTGGAATCGGTGAACATGGTGAATGCTGCGGTGATCGCCCGCGAACGGAATATCGACGTCGCCGAGGTCAAGCACGAGCGGGACTGCGATTTCCAGACCCTGATCCGGGTGACGGTCACCACTGAGCGCGGCGACCGCGCCGTGGCCGGTACGCTCTTTGGCGGCCACCGGCCCCGACTGGTGGAGATCAAGGGCATCGAGATCGAGGCGGAACTGGCTCCGCATATGCTCTATATCACCAATGAGGACAAGCCGGGCCTGATCGGCGCCCTGGGTATGGCGCTGGGATCCGCAGGGGTGAATATCGCGACGTTCCATCTCGGCCGGGCGGAACGCGGCGGCGATGCCATTGCCCTGCTGGAGCTGGATGCCGAGCTGGATCCGGAGGTGATCAGGACCATCGAAAACCTGCCCAGTATCAAGCAGGTTCAGCAACTGCATTTCTAGCCTGCGATTTATTGGCTGATGAACGGGCCGGGCGTTGCGGCGCCTGGCCCGACGGCTGTCGTGGAATGAGCGCGGCTTATTGAGAACCGGTCTCGCGGTGTGCAAGCCGGGTGATGCGCCAGACGGCAAGCATCGAGAGCACGACGGCGGCGCAGAAGATGTAGAGCCCGGCGTGAATGGTGACGTCGGATATCAGGGAGATCTTGACGATCACAACGATCAGTGCGACGACGAAGACATCAAGCATCGACCATTTGCTGAAGAGATCGACCCAATGTAACGCCCGTCCCAGTTTGTCATTCGCGCGGTCCAGGCGCCACCAGACGATAAAGGCCAGGATCAGCTTGCCGACCGGAAACACGATGGTGAACACCAGAATGATGGCCGTCAGCAGGTAGTCACCGCTGTCAATCAGGCGCAGAGTACCCTCGACGATGGACACCTCGTCGTAGAAGATCATCAGGGTGCGAACGGTCATGACCGGCATAAACCAGCCGGCTACGAGCAGGGCGGCGGAGACCACCAGCAGCAGCCCCAACAGGCGGTCATGTGGCGATCGGCCGGCGGGCGGGGCCGTTTTTCCGGCCCGTGCGGTCGTATTTTTCTGCAACTCAGGATCCATGGAGCCTTTGATGTACAATCGTGAAAATGTGCCGGAGGTACCTGAAGGACCACTCTGCGGCGGGTGGATTTCCAATTGCCGTTGGCGGGTAAACCTAGTAGTCAACTCCCGGCTGTCAACAGAGGACGCGGGAAAGTTAGCGGCGTTTCATTAAGGCCGCACCAATCTCCATGGCGAAGATATGAACACTCTTGGTGATAAAGCACTGCTGCCTGCGGGCCTGCAAGATATTCTTCCGCCTGCCGCGGCCCATGAAGCGGGCATCGTTGAGCAATTGATCGGCGGATTTGAAGCCTGGGGCTACGAGCGCGTGAAACCGCCGCTCATGGAGTTCGAGGATGCCCTGCTGTCCGGAACCGGTCAGGCGGTGGCCCAGCAGACCTTCCGCCTGATGGATCCGGTCAGTCACCGGATGCTTGGACTGCGCGCCGATATGACGCCTCAGGTCGTGCGCATTGCGGAAACGCGGCTGCGAAACGCGCCGCGTCCACTGCGTCTTTGTTATGGCGGCCAGGTGTTACAGGTCAAGGGCAGCCAGCTCCGGCCTGAACGGCAGTTCGGGCAGGTGGGCGCCGAACTGATCGGTGCGCCGCAGGAGCGTGCCGACGCCGAAGTGGTTCTGCTGGCGGCGCGTGTGCTGGACGCCGTCGGGGTTCAGGGGCTGTCGATCGATCTCAATCTGCCGCCGCTGGTCGGGGCCCTGGCCAAGGATCTGGGCTTCGATGACGAGAAATCGGCTCAGCTGAGAGAAGCGCTCGATCACAAGGATGCGGCCAGTGTGGCGTCGCTGGCCGGAGACAGGGCCGAGCCTTTCCTGGCGCTGCTGCGGGCCGTCGGGCCGGCCGATGAAGCCCTGATCAAGCTTGAGAGCCTGCGCCTGCCGCCTGCCGCGGACATCGAACTCAACCGCCTGAAGCGGGTTGTCGGCCTGATCCGTGCCGAAGCTGCGGATGTTGCCCTGACGCTCGATCCGGTCGAGCATCGCGGCTTCGAATACCAGACCGGGATCAGCTTTGTGGTGTTTGCGCGCAACGTGAGGGGCGAACTGGGTCGCGGCGGCCGCTATGATGCTGAAACCGCCGATGGCACGCAGGAATCCTGCACCGGTTTCACGCTGTATATGGATACGGTCCTGCGGGGCCTGCCCAAGCCGGATCCGGCAAAGCGGCTGTTTGTGCCGGTCGGCGCGCCAGGCGCCCGTGTAGAGCTGTTGCGGGACGATGGCTGGTGTATCGTCGGCGCTCTGGATGAAACAAACGATCCGCATGCCGAGGCCCGGCGGCTGCTGTGCAGCCACGTACTAATCGACGGCCGTGCTGTTGTCGTTGGCGCCAAGTCCTGAATCCGGTGTAAAATCTTAATCCCGGCAAAACCTTGAACCCGGCAAATTTTTAGACCCGGAAATTCTTAAACAGAGGACAAGTACCCATGGCTAATGTCGTTGTCATCGGTTCCCAGTGGGGAGACGAGGGAAAAGGCAAGATCGTCGACTGGCTTTCAGAGCGCGCAGACGTGGTGGTACGTTTCCAGGGCGGTCATAATGCCGGGCATACTCTGGTTATCGACGGCGTGGTCTACAAACTCTCGCTGCTGCCTTCGGGGATCGTGCGTCAGGGTAAACAGTCGATTATCGGCAACGGGGTCGTTGTCGACCCCTGGGCGCTGCTGGAGGAAATCGAGCGCATTCGTGCGCAGGGCGTGGACATCTCGCCCGACAGGCTGAAGATTGCCGAAAACGCCACCCTGATTCTGCCACTGCATGCAGCGGTCGACCGGGCGCGGGAAATTGCCCGCGGCGATTCGAAGATCGGGACCACCGGCCGCGGAATCGGCCCGGCGTACGAAGACAAGGTCGGCCGCCGCGCTGTGCGTCTCTGCGATCTGGCTGACGAAGCAGTCGTGCGCGAGCGCGTCGATTCGCTGCTGCTGCACCACAATGCCCTGCTCAGAGGTCTCGGTCAGCCGGAAGCGGATGCCGAAGAGCTGGTTGCGGCGCTGCTGGAAATTGCCCCGAAGATTCTGCCCTTTGCCGAACGGGTCTGGGATGTTCTGCATCGGGCGAACCAACGCGGACAGCGTATTCTGTTCGAGGGCGCGCAGGGCACGATGCTCGATGTGGACCACGGGACCTACCCCTTCGTCACCTCTTCCAATACCATTGCCGGTCAGGCCGCCGCGGGGGCCGGGATCGGGCCAAGGGCGCTGGATTACGTCCTGGGCATTACCAAGGCTTATACAACCCGTGTCGGCTCAGGACCGTTTCCAACGGAACTGAACGACGAGGTGGGGCAGCGTCTCGGCGAGCGCGGGCACGAATTCGGTACAGTGACCGGGCGCAAGCGCCGCTGCGGCTGGTTCGATGCCGTGATGGTCCGTCAGGCTGCCAAAGCGGGTGGAATCGACGGAATTGCCCTGACCAAGCTCGATGTGCTCGACGGGCTGGAAACCCTGAAGGTCTGTACCGGTTATCGCCTCGACGGCAAGGTTCTGGATCATCTACCGGCCCTGTCGTCCAGTCAGGCGAAGGTGGAACCGATTTATGAACTGCTGGAAGGCTGGAGCGAAAGCACGCAGGGCGCGCGTTCATGGGCCGAGCTTCCGGCAACAGCCGTGAAATATATCCGGCGTCTGGAAGAACTGATCGAGGTTCCGGTTGCACTTCTCTCCACCAGTCCGGAACGCGATGACACGATTCTCGTGCGCGATCCCTTCGCCGGTTGAAATCAACCGGGTCCGGCGCGGTTACTCCTGATTGAAACGATCGGGTGCCGGACGAAATTCTTAGTTCGGCGTTAACTGTCTTTTTGTTCTCTCTGGGGTATTTTTTCTCGGAAGGAAAATCTGCGCGGATCGTGTCGTTACGATTCCCTGGGTTTTTGTATCTGCGAAGAACCGCGGTGTCCGATGACCCGTGGTGCCTGATCGCGTGCGGGCACCACAATCGATCGTACCGGTGGGTGGAGAGGAAATGAGTGTAAAATTGGCAAGTTCGAGCGCCAAGAAGGGCGGCGGCCACGGGATCGAGCTCTCCGAACGTTACGAAGTGTACCCTGATCAGCCCCTGCCGTTTTTGAATTCGCCGGGTACCGAGGCGGTCGCTGCACACGACAAGCGAAACCCGAGTCGCGCGCTTTTTGCGCTGATTTGCACCCGGGAGCTGGCGCCCCGAATTGATGTCATCCGCTCTTTAACCCATGTCGAATCGAGC